>ERZ773202.29-NODE-29-length-151416-cov-47.105866_pt1 | contig 151416 bp, 133 predicted proteins | sample MGYA00580998_ERZ773202 | MGnify/ENA primary metagenome ERZ773202 (study PRJEB29015, sample SAMEA2737803) | human gut metagenome | biome: human gut; feature: human-associated habitat; material: faeces | place: China | collected 2012 ...
TATTTCTTTCCTCTTTTCATTCTAAAAAACCTCCTGGTGGTATTATCGGGAGAGGGCCCTCCCACATAATCGTTAATAAATATCGTTAATTTTTGCAGAATTTCTCAGAAGAATGCCGTTCTTGCATTCTTCCAATGAATTTGCTGTTTTTGCAAATTCTATTCTTCCACTGTAACACCCATACTTCTTGCAGTACCAGCGATCATGCTCATAGCTGCCTCTAAAGATGCTGCATTTAAGTCAGGCATTTTTAATTCTGCGATTTCCTGTAATTTTGCTTTGGAAAGTGTAGCAACCTTTGTCTTGTTCGGTGTTGCAGAACCAGATTTAATGTTGCAGGCTTTCTTGATTAATACAGGAGCAGGCGGTGTCTTTGTAACAAAGCTGAAGCTTCTGTCTGCGTATACTGTAATAACTACAGGGATGATAAGATCTCCCTGATCAGCGGTTCTTGCGTTGAACTGTTTTGTAAATTCAACAATGTTAACGCCATGCTGTCCAAGAGCAGGTCCAACTGGAGGAGCAGGTGTAGCCTTGCCAGCAGGAATCTGCAATTTGATATATCCTTCTACTTTCTTTGCCATTTGGAATTGCCTCCTTAATCCAATGTTTCAGGCATAATCTCATGCCTGCGCACAGATCCTGGTCTGTGCTTTAATTGTTAAGTTTTACATCTGCGAAACTTATTTCTACCGGCGTCTCGCGGCCGAACAATTCAACATTGATCGTCACACTCTGCTTTCCGTGATTCATCGCCTGGATCACTCCGATAGTGTCTTTCCAGACACCTCCGGTAACCACAACGGTGTCTCCCTCTGTAAAGTCAACTTCAATGTTCTCTTTCTTGATTCCCAAAGGTTTCATTTCCATATCGGTAAGCGGAACCGGCTTGCTTCCCGGACCAACAAATCCGGTAACACCACGGGTATTTCTGACAACATACCATGTGTCGTCATTCATAACCATATTGATAAGAACGTATCCCGGAAACATTTTCTTTGATACGGATTTTTTTGCGCCATTTTTCATTTCGACAACATCCTGCATCGGAACGCGGACCTCTAAGATCTGATCTTCCAGATGTCTGTTTTCAATTGTCTTGTCAATGTTCGCTTTTACCTTATTCTCATATCCTGAGTAGGTATGAACAACATACCAGTGTGCCTCTGCCATAAATCACTCTGCCTCCATTAAAAATTAAAACCAACAAGGAAATCAACGCCATACTGAATTGCGAAATCCAAAAGCGCGATGATAAGACCTAATACAACGGATACAGCAATAACCGCTGTGGTCTGTCTTACAAGTGATTGTTTCTCCGGCCAAATAATCTTTTTGAATTCAGCCGAAAGACCGGTAAACCAGCTCTCTTTTGGAGCCTTGTCTAACTTCTCGGTTTCTCCCATTTTTTCACTCCTTTGCCACGCGCGTCTTATTTGGTTTCTTTGTGTAACGTATGGGTCTTGCAGAATCTGCAATACTTTTTGGTTTCCATCCTGTCAGGATGAGCTTTTTTGTCTTTTGTCATGTTGTAGTTACGGTTTTTGCATTCCGTACATGCCAATGTTATTTTTGTGCGCACAACTTCCACCTCCATTAAAATTCTTTGTGCTTTTTTCTGCCCCGGTCTCCGTAGTGAGACGTTTTTTAAGGATCAGCGACAGTCCTTAAAAAAAGGCATAAAAAAAAGACCTACTTCCATCGCCTGTCTACTATATCATATCCACTTGTTTCCGTCAATCTTTTTTTGTATATTATACCCTTTTAAACCTTTTTGATTATTTTTTCCTATTTCACATTTTTTTCTCAAATGGTATAATATTTTTATATAGTTAGACCGAAATACTTTTAAAGAATTTTTAAAAATATAATTAAAATCCCCACATTTATCATGTCAGGCGGCAAGGATGCTGTCCTATAACCTGATAAATGTATATATTTCATGGAAGAAAGGAGGGGTTTTCTTGGCTGCTATTGACAGTGCCTATCATTATTATTTAAGCACTTATGGCACTTCGAAGGTATCGCGTTATGATACCCATAAGAAGAGTCAGCTTCGTGCTGTCTATAATCAGATTGTAAAAACAAATAAAGATACTCCTCTGTATAAAATTCCAGATTCCACGGATGTGAAAAAATTTGCGATTGACCTGAAAGAACATACCCGTTCGATCCAGAATGTAATCGCTGCCCTTTCTGACAACGACGAGGGGATTGAAAATGTATTCAACAAAAAAGTTGCAAAGTCTTCCGACGAATCTTCTGTCAATGTTACCTACATTGGTGAGGATCAGAGTCTCGATAATTCTTTGCATTTTGATGTGGAGGTAAAACAGCTTGCAGCCCCACAGATCAATGTCGGAAAGTTTCTTTACCCTGATGAATGCGATTTCAAAACAGGTACTTACACATTCGATATATCAACTGATTTAAGTTCATATGAGTTTCAGTATACCGTAAGCAGAAATGATGACAACCAGCATATTCTTGAAAAGCTTGCACGCCTGGTCAATTCTTCAGGTGTCGGGATTCATGCCGATCTTGCCAAAAATGCCAGTAACAAGATTGCCCTGCGTTTAACTTCAAGTCAGACCGGTCTTGCAGACGGTCAGTCCTATCTGTTTGAAGTTACCCCAAGTTCCGATCATGCATCCGAAAAAGCAATGCAAACACTCGGTATTGATTGTGTTACCCAGACAGCAAGTAATTCTTCTTTCTTATTAAACGGTACGGAGCATGCATCTCTGTCAAATACTTTTACTGTCAACAATGCTTTTGAACTGACACTGAATAAACCAAGCTCCCAGGCAAACCCTGTACAGATCGGCTTTAAAACAACAGCTGACTCCATTGTAGACAATGTCCAGTCTCTGGTAAATGTATACAACAATCTGATCCAGTTAAGCTATCGCTATGACAGCACACAGGAAGCAGATAAACTGCGGCGCGATTTTACACAGGTGGTAAAACCTTATTACAATGAATTTGAGTCGTATGGATTAAAACTTTTAGATGACGGTGCCATCAAGGTCGATACACATCTTCTGACGGATGCAGTCACTTCCGCGGATGCAAAAGAATGCTTTGCAACATTAAATAAGTTTAAAAACGATCTCGGAACGACCGCCGGAACCGTCTCTGTTGACCCGTTAAATTATGCAAGCAAAACGATGATCACTTACAAAAAACCAGGTCATAAGAATTTTTCCTGTCCTTACCTGACCTCCGTTTATTCCGGAATGATGTTAGACAGATATTGCTAAACGGACACTTACAGATTTTCTGTAGTGTCCGTTTAATATTCCAATATCCCAGATGCAACTTCAGATTATGCATCTTTCGCACTGATCATGTACTATATATCATTTTCCTGATTTTCATTTTCTTCTATAATATCCAGCATCGTATTTATTCTCTCTATATAATTGTGATGCTCCCTTACTTTTCGATAACCATTTTCTGCGATTGCCAGACGTTCTTCCTCATGTGCCAGATAATATTCTGCTTTTTCACAAAGATCATTGATTCCGTCAAAGCATACCAGGTCTTCCCCCTCTTTAAAATAATATGGTATTTCCGCCTGATAATTTGTCATCAGAAAGCCTCCTGCCCCAAGCACATCCCATACCCTGAGTGGTATGCCGCTCTTGATATTCGGAATCGTAAAATTCAGATTAATCTTTGACATACGAAAAACCTGCGGCAGCTCACTCCAGTAATCAACCGAACCACAGTACTGAATCCGCAGCATATCACTTACATCACTGTTACTGTACACATTGACATGATAACGTTTTGACAGTTCGATCAATGCACGTCTGCGCTCCACTTCCGCAATTTTAAATCCAAGTACGGTTGTCTGAAAGATCAGTCCAAGATCCGAAAACGACCCTTCTGATTTTTCCAGTTCAAAATATTCCTGCAGTTTTTCTAAAATGTCTGTGGTCAGCATAGGTTCCACTATATTTGCACCGCTAATGTTTAACTGTGCCTCAATCACTGCGTCAAAATACCCCCGTAGATATTCTGGCAGCCTGCTTTTTATCTTATCATAAGAATTTCTTTCATAAAGACTTCCGACAAACGCAATGTCTCCTTTATATTTCTGTATTTCCGGTGAATTTGCAATTACCGTATCCATCCGGTCCGTATCCACGGCAAGTGGCAGATACCAGATATGTTCCACTCCCATCTCCCGGAATTCCAGATAGTTTGTCTTATCAAAGGTAAATATATAATTACACGGATGAAAAATAGACTCATGATACATGCTGATCAGCGGATTATCACAGCTCCAGGATACATATTTTATCCCCATTTTCTGGCAGACATTCGAGATCAGTGCAAAATAATTGACCGTAAATACCATATCATAGTACGTTTGCCGCAGTTTGTTTTCAATGATTTTTTCAAATTCCGGATCGATATCATAATTGCCAAGATGCTGTTCGATATTATCCACCGTATGCCCCAGTAATAAAAAAGTCTGCTCTATGTCTCTGTAATTATAAGCTTTCCAGCGATACATTAATATGTGCATAATAATCTCCATTCCTGTGCCGTGTCAGCCAAAATAACGTTTTCATCTGTATGTAAAACCTGTTGCAGGGAGGGAATGAGAACCTCCGCTCTACATCCAGGCTTCCCGGATCCACTCCGCTCTGCTTTTCCACGTATGATGTTCTTTTACTGCCTGATATCCACAGTCTGCCATCTTTTGTGTGGACTGCATGTGGCCAAACAGGTCAAATACACGGTCTGGCAAAGTCCGGATCTCATTTCTTGAAAACATGACAAGTTCTTTTCCATCCGTAAATTCTCTGCGCAGATAGGTGGAATCGTCCGTCACCACTGCTGCTCCGGCAAGCATTCCGTTAAAAATACGGTCATGTGCTCCGGCTTTGAACCAGGTCATTGTATTTAAGACGATCTTACTGTCGTTCATCAAAGGCAGAATCTCCGGTGCAAGTACTTTTCCACCGTAAACCAGGTACGGATTGTCACTCCATTCACACTGATCCCAGCCTGTCCCGTATGCTGTCACACGAATTCCGTTTTCCACCAGTATGCGGACTGCCTGTTCGCGGAAAAATGATGTCGCATAGGAATCAATGAAACGCATCTGTACAATGATCTCATGAACACGTTTCTCCGATATGTCATTCCGCTTATATTTTAAGTACTCTTCGATCACATCCTCCGTCGTGCGGTCCGGATGACGCACCAGTTCTGACAATACCACCTGTGCCATCTCCTCCCCATCCACCTCCGGGATGGATGAGAGATCCGGAATCATCTTCGCTACTGTGTAGATTGGAAGTGCCCCCGCATATAAAACATCGATTCCACGCTCCGCGAGCGGTTTATGTCTGCTGCCAAGTTCCACCCCGGCATGTGGCAGAAAATCCGTATACCGGATATTTTTGAAATATCTGCGGATATACCGGACATGGTTGCGGTCCGTGCACAGCACAACAGATGTTGCCGGAGCATTCTGCAGTGGTTTCTCATAGTGAAACGGATGATCCATCAGAATATTGATGTAAGGGATTTCATAGGTTTCCCAGAGGTTTGGCTCTTTTTCCGTAGAACCTGCTCTTTTTGATCCTCCTGTGCCTTGAAAAATGTCCTGCTTCAAAAGCATCCCTGTTCCGGTCATGCCTGCCGGAAGTGACAGATTATATCCCAGGTTATTAAACGTCACACAGAAAAACCTCTGATCTTTTTTTGCACCATCTCCGATACATTCGATCAGCGCCTGCTTGCTCACCTCTTCGAGACGGGCATCATAGGTAAAGGAAGCATATCCCATGGATTCAAAGGCATTTTTCAGTTCCTGGGTGAATAAGTCGAGGGTGTCGTAGACACCGGTGATGTAAATGATGGTTGTCTGCATGGTGGTCTCCTGTACGATAGTCATTTGTCATGATAATTTCATTACTGTAAAAGCTGCAGTATTCCTTCCTTGATCTGATTCGCCTGCGCAAGCATAGCCTGAGCAGCCTGGGCAATAATATCTGCACTGCTGTTTGACACCATTTCCTCTGCCATATCTGTATCGCGGATCTTTGATTCTGCCGCCTGTGTATTTTCTTTTGTATTTTCCAAATTGGAAACTGTTTTTTCCAGCCGGTTCTGTATTGCCCCGTAATAAGAACGTATCGCTGAAATCCCATCAATTGCTTCATCTGCGATATCTATGGACTTTGTTGCTTTTTCAAAAGACATTACATCCAGCGTTCTTCCCTTAAACAGAGTATCTGAGGAGACATCATATGTATTCAACGCTACATACTGGCCTCCCTGTGCCCCAACCTGAAGATACAGCATACCACCATTATTTGTGGTTCCTCCAGTTCCCGTTCCCCCGCCACCAGTTCCGTTCGCCTTTCCTTTATCCGGAAATGTAAATCCATTTGAAAAATGATTTGCATATGCTGTGGTACTGGTATCGATCGTATAGCTGGTGGTATATTTCGCCGCACTGCCCAAAATATCTTTTGTCACTGTTGACAGGTTAGCTGCCACCACAGATCCAGCTCCATTTCCACCCCTTGCAGCAATGAAATCTTTTGTAAACTGCAGCGCATCTGCATCACTGGCAACATTATTTTCAAAATTATGGTAATCCGTATATTTCCCATTCGAAATTTCACTGATTACCTGACTGAGTGTACTTCCTGTAACCAGCTTTGAAAAAATAGTATTCATACCAGCCTGCAAACTTCCAGTACTGACTGTTGACTGCCCGGATGCCATCTGTGCCAGATAAAGTGTATTCAGATATCCGGCTCCATACGGCATAGAAGACGTCTTTGAAAGATACGCCTGAATCGTGGCATCTGACGAACTTCCATTCAGATAGTTTGTAAGCCATCCATCATCTCCGCTTGCTGTCTGCGCAGCTCCTTCAACAAACCATTTCGGATACGGTTCTGAATTCTTTGACAGCATCCCTGCCGTCAAAGTATCCTGCATAACCAGATGTGTCATTTCATGTGCAATAGTAGCTGCCAAAGTTCCATCATTATAATTATTTATATTATAATCAGAGGTATCTACGTTCATCGTATATGTCATTGTTGTATCTGATCCCCAGCTCATGCTAAGCTGTGCGGACGCTAAAACATTGCCGCTTCCATCAATATCAGCAAGGTTTAATCCAACTTTAAGTCCTGACGATGATGCTCCTGCTAATGCCGGATAAGCCGCCAAAATCGCTCCTGCTGCAAGCGCAGCCTGATCCGCCACATATCTGGCAATTGTCGCATTATCTCCTGTATAATTGGTCGCATTTCCCGGATTTCCGTTGTCCGGTGTCAATACATTACCATCCTTGTCAATGAACTGCATTGTCACACTGATAAAATTATTTATTCCCCCAGCTCCCTGCAATGCAAACGGATCAAGTCCATCTGTTGAAAAAATATTCAGAGTATTATACTGTGTCGTAGATGAAATTCTGTCAATCTCCTTTGTAACCTGATCTATCTCCTTTTGTACAGCATCACGATCTGCCTCCGTATTAGTATCATTCGCAGCCTGCACACACAGTTCCCGGCATCTTTGCATCAGTGAATGCATTTCCTCTAAAGCCCCGTCTGCCGTCCGAATATACGAAATGCCCTCCTCTGAATTATCCGATGCCCGGTTAAGTCCTCTGATCTGCCAGCGCATTTTTTCGGAAATCGTAAGTCCCGCTGCATCATCTGCCGCTCTGTTGATCCGATATCCACTCGATAAACGCTCCGTCGATTTTGCTTTTTTATTATTTCCAATATTAACCTGACGGGATGCATTCATCGCTTCCATATTATGCATAATAACCATAACTGTTCTCCTCCGGTGTTTCTCCGTGACTGCCTGTCCGTTTCTGTATATGACGTTATTTTAATCCCACAATCCATCCTTACTGATCACAGGAGTTCCGCCACAATCCGGACATTTTATCATCTCAAACTCATCCTCACTATAAAGTTCCATCGCATGTTCCTTTTTCATATCACACCCGCATACTTTTCCGTGAACGGACATTCCATCATCAAATACTACTTCCGGTACAGCCTTGAGTCTCCCACAATCCGGACATCTGCCCAGCTTATACTGAAATACCGGCAGCCTGCCGCCTTTTTCTAATACCGCAACCTTTACCGCCCATTCATCCATCATACCAAAATGCGAATAAATATGATCTAAATCACAATCCTTCCGCCCGCATCCCAGTAAAAATAACTGATTATATTCGCAGACCGGACAATGTACTTTGCAAATATATCCCATGACAGCATTTTCCTCCTTAATGAATCTCGTAATCTGCACTCGCTCCGCGCATGTTGACCCGCTTGCGCTCAATATATCATGTGCAAAATCAGCACATGATCCAATTCGCCGTTCGTTAATCATGCAAGCATGTTGACTCGCTTGCGCTCATTATATCATACACCAACTTTTTTGTCTCTTTTAACAGTGTGCAGCACTCCGTATAAGTTTTCTCCTATATCCGCCGATATAATTATAAAGTCCCTTGTCTTTTGGAGAGCATTAGCAGATCATGGAGGATCCATATGGTTGTCAATCACTTTTTAGAGGCGATGAACGCCCAGAGAAATTACAATATCAACGTTGATAATAAGGCAAAATCCACAGAAAAATTATCTTCCGGTTATAAAATCAACCGTGCTGCCGACAATGCAGCCGGACTGACAATATCCGAAAAAATGCGTATTCAGATACGCGGTTTAAACAAAGCATGCGATAATGTCGAAACCGGAATTGATCTCGTTAAAACTGCTGATGGAGGTCTGAATGAAATTCACAGCATTACCCAGAGGCAGCGTGAATTACTGATACAGGCTGCAAATGACACCAATACCGATGCTGACCGCGCCGCAATCGAAGCTGAATTATCAGCACTGAACGATGAACAGGATCGTATTTTTGATTCTACGGAATTTAATACGATCGAACTTTTCAAAGGCAAAGATACACTGCTTGCCGGTCCTGTTACCAACACTACTACCAACACGAGACAGCCGATCAACCGGACAACCACAAAAACTGATACCACCGTCATCTGGCTTGAAAAAACAGATCCCGTCCCGCCTGATACCAATACAACATCGCATTGGGAGGTATTAAACAATTTTTCCTCCACATATACAGAAAGCGAGACTGTTAATTCCGTCAATCCGGATGGTCATACAATCTATGACGAAAACAGTATCTATACCACCATCAGATCCAAGGATACTTTTGACGAAGCCACTGAAACAACACATGTAAAACAAACTGCCGGAAGCCAGTATACCAGTCTCGTAGCCCCTGGCGATATGACCGGAAATAATGGCTATATTAACATTACAAATAAAGATCCAAATTCCGATACACGTTTAAACTTATCCTGTGCAATGTCGCAGCTTGGTGTTCAGATTGACGGCACCCTAAAAAGTTATGACCTGTACGGAGACGGTGCAATTCCAAAAAGTACTGTAATATCCGCTGACAATAATACCGCAACTACTTCCTTCAATCTTGGGAACGGTATCGAATTAGCTCAAATCATAGAATTGCAGGCAGATCAAAGTTATAAAATTTCCTACAAATTTATAAACAATGATACCGCAAACCCTCATACTGCGAGCGCACGTCTTGCTTTCGATACCATGAATACACAAGTGACATCTGCTAAAAACGCAGAGCCTTACACCTTAGAAAATGACATGGCAAAAATCCCAATCACCGGAAGCAACACCGATTATTCTGTTATGGGCAATATCGAACAGCTATACAATACCTGGGATGACAGTCATGTAGTTCCAGGCACTCAGGTAAACCATCATACCGGAGCAGGATTCTGGTGGGAAAACAGGACACTTCAACCAGGACAGTCTCTTGATCTTGGTAGCGTAACTTACGGACCCATTGAACTGAAAAAAGTGCCTTATGAAGTCACAACCACGACCAAAACCACACAGGTACGCGATGTGACAGAAACAGTTACCACGGAGACTTCCACGATACTTCCACAGTATCTTGATATCCAGTCCAGTGACAGAGCCTATGATAAAATATCCATCCGGTTATATGATCTTTCGACTGACAGTCTAAAAGAAACAGTCGGACTTGAAAAACCGATTTCCGCATTTCATGGCGCCGATTCCTTAAAACATATGGACCGTGTCATTGACAAAATTTCAGCAATCCGTTCCTACTACGGCGCCATCCAGAATCGGCTGTCCTCAACAAACAACATTGATTCAAACACCGGTGAAAATGTGACTGCCAGTGAGTCAAGAATACGCGACACAGACATGTCAGCCGAACTTGTCAGAAACAGCCTCTATAATATTTTACAGCAGTCCGGTCAGTCAATACTCGCACAGGCAAACCAAAGTAAACAGGGTATCTTACAACTGCTGCAGTGAGCCCACTGCACAAAACAAAAAATGCGTAACAGCTTTCCTTACTGTTACGCATTTTTGTATAACTTTTTGCTGATCAATTCAAAATCCCCAGTCTTTTTACCGCCGGCTCATAACTACCGCACTTCTGATAATAATACTTTGCCTCACTGATTTTCCCCAGGCATTCATAAATAACTCCAACATTATAATAAGCTGCATAGGAATTTACTCCCGCCATCCTGCAGTCCCGGTGTTTGGCCGCTTTCAAAAATTCTCCAACTGCTGCATCAAACATAGCGTTGTTCATATAAATGAGTCCCATCAGGAACTGAAAATCCGCACTATTTCCAAATTCTTCGTAAATGTTTTCAAAGAAAAGCGCCTCCCCGGCACGCCCACTGTTGATCAGTGCATAGCCATAGGTTTCTACCATATCGATGACATATTCTAACTTTGGTTCAAGGTCATAACTGAGCCCATGGGCGAACCAGAAGCATGCTTCGTTATAATCTTCTGCCATGTAATAGCCTTTTCCTAGCTGATACAATAGATACGGAATCTGCTGCTCTTTTTTTGCATCCGTAATTTCAGATTTCTGCTCTGCATCCGTATCCTGCTTTGCGATATTCTGATCTAACTGCGTGGCATGTGCTTCGGCATCCCATCCTGAATTCTTTAATTCCTGCTCTAACAGCCTTATATTGCGCAGCGCTTTTGCCTTTTTTTCTTCCTTCGGAAGATCATAACCTGTATGACCGATGACGACCGGTGCTTCGTATGTACGATATTCCTTTTCGTCACAGGCAGTTACCTGCTCATGGATTCTTCCCGTGTAATGAAAACTTTCTTTTGCAAAAATGCGGTTGATCCACTCTTTATTTTCCTGCTTTCCATCTTTTCCGGAAATAATATTGATTCTCTGGATCCTGCCAACCGCATCCGGACGTTCTGTGATCATTTTTTCCAACTCTGCCAGATCGATCTTCTGTAAATATTCATCGCTGTCAATGACCATCACGTATGGATATGCTGCTTTTGAAACTGCAAAATTCTTTGCTGCGGAAAAATCATCGCACCATGGAAAATCATAGATATGATCGGTGTATTCTGCAGCAATTTTTTTTGTCTGATCTGTCGATCCAGTATCCGCTACGATCAGCTCAAATCCGGTGTTCTGGAAAGATTTAAGGCAGCGCGCTATATTGTGTTCTTCATTTTTGGTGATGATACAGACTGATAACATGTGGTTGTTCTCCTGTGTACCGATCGCTATATTTCCAGACATTGTGACCTCCCTGCTTTTCAGACTGATATTGTATGTTCCTTTTTATTGTGATAAATTAATAATATACCTTTTAAGGTATATTAATCGCGATCTACACGAGCTTCGCTCGGCAGTCTTATTATACCACATGATAACTTTCGTTAGGAGAAAATCTGATTTATGAAGAAAGTAAGTGTCATCATCCCATGTTTTAATGCAACAAAGTATCTTCCGAAATGTTTTATGTCACTTGTACAGCAGACAATCGGGATCGGTCAGATTGAGCTGATTTTTGTAGACGATGCCTCTACAGACGACGGTTCTACCTGGAACATGCTGCAGGAATTTGAACGCGCCTACCCGGAAAGTATTATGATCTTAAAACTTGAAGAAAATATGCGCCAGGGCGGTGCAAGAAATGTTGCCCTGCAGTACGCAACAGGCGAATATATTGCATTTGTTGATGCTGACGATTTTGTCTCTGAAAATTTTTTGTTGGAAACTTATGAAAAAGCCAAAGAATCGGATGCTGATATCATCCAGTTTGAATATTTTTACTATACAGACCGTCTGGGTGCCGTAGACTCCGGCCGGAACATTACGCCGGAAGTGATTAAAATTTCTTCTGTCAGTGACCGAAAAAAATTTCTGATTTCAGAGAAAATTACCTATGGCTGCTGGAATAAACTTTACCGTCACGATCTTTTGAAAACTGCTCATACCGCTTATGCAGAGCATGTTATTTACGAAGAACCGCTCTTTGTATATCCGCTTTTATATTTTGCAGATAAAATTGTGATTTCAAACGATGTCTACTATTATTACAGGCAAAATGATGCCGGCACTATGCGGAATGATATGAAACAGGAAGAAACTTTAAAGATGCATGCTGATGTCCAGCTTGCAGTCTGGAATTTTATGAAGAATACGCCGTTTTTCCAGGAATACTATGATGAAATCAAGCTGTATTTTCTCCATACCTATCTGTATGAGACACTGTATTTTGCAAAACTCCGGGGTTTTCAACCTTCCTATTCTTTCTATAAAGAATTAGAAAAAACGGTGATCACAGAGGTGCCGGATTATTCTCAGTCTGTGTACAGTGCTCTGATTCCGAAGCAGCTGGAGCTGTATCGGATGATTGGGGAGGGGATGACAGAGGAAAAGTTCGGAGGGTATTGGGAGCGGCTGTGAGCTGCTACCAGTTACTCATGATGATTTGTTACCCCAAAATTTTCTACTGATGATCAACTGAGTATTGATATCCTCTTCCAGCCTGAAATGCCAAAATCATAATTTCAATATTTTTAGCTGAATATTCACGATATTTAAAAAATATAACATCGTTTCTACAAAATTATCAACAACTTCTTTCTGATTATTTAAAATAGGATAACTATCAGGATCACTAAACAAATAACTTCTAATTAATTGTGTTACAAATTCCTCATTAATAAGCGCCACTCTCTCTGCATTATCAACTTTTTTTAATTGTAACGGTTTATGTCTGAGTAACCAAAATGCAAGATATGCATGGATAACATTCCATTTTAATATTGCATGCGCAACAACCGCAGATATTCATCACTTTCTTTGATAATTGTCTTTTTTTAACCACTCCTGATGATGACATGCGGAATATCTTGTTATCCTAAAGATATTAAAAAAAGACCTGTTTCTAAAAGAGATGAACAGTAGGCTACGTTATTACATATCAAGCCGCCTCCCTATTGATACCTTTCCCTCCACATTGTTCCCGAAAGCATATTCTTCAAAAATAATTTAATGAGATACTATTTTTATCTCATAATCTGCATTGCAATAATAACTTGGTGCTATTTTGATATAGTATGTTCCAGGTGAAAGTGACTCCCAAATGCCAGAAACACTTTTCTGATCATTTCCACAAATCACCATTTCGCTATCCTCGTTTTGGTTTTCAAGTTCTTCTCCAGAATCTACGCTATATAAGGAAATTTTCCAATATGCATAGTTACTATCCATTGGTTCATGTGAAAATACCAATTCTAAAGTTGACATGTTTTCCAATGCAAACTGATAAAAATCTATATCATTTTCAGACTGTATATTGCCTCTTACCTCTGAGTTTATGTTTATAGTAGTTGCTACATCATAATCATCATTATTTTCACTCTCTGTTTCCACCTGCTCCACCTCAGACTGTATACAAAACTTATAATCTATATCAGACCAATAGTGACTGACAACACGAAGATAATAGTTACCTGCAGGCAGCCTCACATAATCAGAATAACTGCTCGCATTTTCTCCTGTAGAATCAATTTCAGTAATTGTACCATCATAATCTCCCAGTAAAACTGCTTTCCACAAAACATTGTTCTCATTAACTTTATCATGCGAAAAGGCAATACGAACCTTCTGCTTTTCTGGCAATGTAAATTTATAATAGTCCTGATCATTCTCAGTGGTTAAATTTCCTATATACTCAGTGTTAACATTAATATCCATTGCCTGTGTAGTCAAATCATCATTTGGTTCTATCTCATATGTATCATCTTCTTCCTCAAACATTACCATTAATGTATATTTTTCCGATGAATGAGAATAACTTGATACCTTTATATAATATGTGCCAGGCATTACTCTGACAGCACTGGAATTTTTTTCAGACTCCTCACCTGTCACATCCATGCTAACCTTTTCCGATTCATCTAACCCCATTAATCCAGCTTTCCATAAAACATTTCTCTCATCTATTTTAGGATGTTGCAGATTAAGAACAATTTTTCCCTTTTGATCCAGACGTATTTTATAATAATCCACATCTTCTTCATCCCGCAATCTTCCAGTATATTTTACATTACAATCAATCTCATTTGCAGAACTAATTTCATTATTAGGTTCCTGCTCCTGTTCCGTAATGCTCCCCTTATCAACTGCATCAAGTTCTAAATCCACTGAAAGTCCATCTTTTGTAATAGTAATTTTGTTTTTTCCTTCTTTTACCTCTCTTTGTGATATAGAATAATCTGTTAAATTCTGTTCAGTTCCATCTTCATAAATACCCTTTACCAATAAATTATCATCTGATAATTCTGTTCCTGCAAATATTCTTCTTCCAGTATATTTTGCTCTTAATTTAATAAGAATCGGATCATTCGCTTCAATATACAAATGTGTTTTTATGCTCTGCTCATCTGTAAGTGAATATGTAACCTCAATATCATTTTTACCATTCTCTAATACATTTGGTGAATACAAGAACTCTGTTACCTCTTTTTCTTCCCCATTTAAATCTATCCCCGTTACATGTATATCCTGTTTTCTTATCTGATAACCTGCATAATGGTTTCCTGACTTATTGCCCCCAGCATCTTTATATATGTATTCGGCATTTATTTCTTTGATGGACTCCCCAGGTTCATCTGCACTTCCAAAATAAACTAATCCCGTATCTGTTAAATATGCATCTCTCCTCTCAACAGCACTCGTCCACGTCCACATCTTTGATCTTGCATATATTACGGTTTTATGATCCAATTTAAACGGACCTTCATACTTTGTATATTCTTCCTGACCTTCAAGCTTATATTCTATCTTCACCGGTTCATCTGTATCCAAGACGACTGCCGAATGATCTGCTTCACGGCTTATATAAACTGTTGGCATTGTATAGTGCCCTCCCACAAGTGTATAAATAAACGTAAAGCAAGCTATCGCACAGGCACATATAAAAATGCCTCTCTGCTTTTTATCTTTTTTATTATCATATTGGTAAAATGCTGTTATAATAGAGATAACCATAATAACAAAATTTATTCCAAACTGTATTTTTACACTATTCATAACTTTTCTCCCTTGTTTTGTCTCGTAAAATATAATCTAAAATGGAGCTATGTTATTTTTCATAGCTCCGTCTATATTTTCTGTCTGTAATGTTCCAATATATTGATCTACTTTTGTATATTGTACTACATTCTAAATGTTACTACAAGTATTTAATTAAAATATTGAGCAGGATGAAAATCAAAGTCTTTCTGACTTCCCACTATCTAAGCATGTTCGAGAGTTACACACGTTAGAGTGCATCACGGTACGCAAACAAAAAAGCATACCAGACCATCTAACATCTGATATGCTCATCTTTTGTAAGAACCTATGAATCGTTTACATTTTACAAACTTTTACAATACTCTATGACCTTATTTAAATCGTCAAATCGTGCTTCTACATACGGCACTATCATTGCTTCATTTCTCCAACGATGTTCTTTTTCACTACAATCATAAATCAGTATATGCTTATCTTCACCTTTCTTCTTTAATGCAATTGCATATCCAATCTCACATGAAACACTCTGTCCAAAAGGTGAAACAACAAGAACTATATTACAAGTTTCTAATGCATGAAAACATATTTCAGAAACATCCCTCATTTGTTCTGGTAAAACAGCATCCACATTTATACTTTGAGGTAAAAAAGTATCTATTCCATTTTTTCTTAATGCACAACTTATTTCTTCATTTATTTTTTTGTGACTGATATATTTTGATGCAATATATGCTCTCATTTATCTCCCTCTTTCCAAAATATAATGCAATAAATAACCAACAACACGCTTCCACCCATCATAGATAACGGTGCATCTTTTACTATATTTGTTAAACTTTCAAATGAATTTGTCATCAAGTATTTATTATATATCGGATTTATTAATAAATACAATATAGAAGGACACAAAAAAGGAATTAATAATTTTTTTATTTTTATATATATATTTGGATTTATTCTTTTTTTCCTATTATTTGTTATGTCTTTCTGCGACATTTCTTCGTATATTTTAGAACTTTCTGGTGCAACTTCTTCTGAATATTTTGCGCCATTTCTATCAACATATTTTTCACTGGCAGGAGTAACTAATTTAAAAAATATAATTTGGCAAATAGGGACATTCATATCCAACTCAACAGTATATGGACTTAAATTAATAATCTGCAACGGTATCGTTTGTCCATGACCAGGCTTGATAAATTCTTGGCAGCAATGAACCATGATACCCAAACGGGCAAAACTGCTTCTGCCAGAAATAAGTGCTGCAAACTGTTCTGTAAGCTGTACAGTCTCCATCGTGGTTGTTAAAATTATCTCTCCGGGTTTAATAACTAACTTCTCATCAGCTTTTAATTCATAAGGCTTTGTATAACTATGATTTTTTATCATATCATATGTTAACATTTGATTTTCACCCATTAACTCAATTTTCTTATATTCATTTCGAAAACGTAAATCAATAGCCCCCAATTGTAATTGTTTTTCTAAATCAAACTTTTTTTCTGTATCATATACATAAATTCCTTTTTTCCAATAATGCCTAATATCTTGATCGGATAGCATGCCTGATACCTTATTATAATCTTCCATCATATCTTCCTTTCTTTTATATATCAGTTTCATTTGTAGTTATATAATAACATAAAACTTCCAAAATGGAAGCCTTTTACTTAAAACGCTTTCTCACCCCCAAACACTTATACATCTTCTCCCCATTGCGCTCAACTATCACACCCTTATACTCTGCCTGTGAACGTATCTTTGCATTTACCTGCAACAGGGTATCTGTTTCCGGATTTATTGTATAATCTTTCTCTTACTCTTTAAAACTCTTCATATATTTTTGTGCTTTTGGACCTTCATTAAAGATAAGGTCTAATATGGAAACGCCATGTTCAAACTGTTTTGACATCTGCTTGTATTGTGGGTACCCAGAATAATCCATCCAGTCAAGTGTTATACCTGCATCTTCAAAGTATTTTTCAACTATGTAATCTTTTGCAGCCGGTCCGGAAAGATAATAATCTCCCCCTGCTGACTTTACAAGTCCCACCAGACGTTCTGTTTTTCCATCAACCATTGTATAGTCGGAACTCCAGGTTAGCTTCGTATTAATGTGCAGAAGATTACAAATTTCTTTTAAAAACATATAATTAATTTTACTTAAATAGCTTTCTTCCCTGCATGCCTCATAAATATTATGAATGCATTCTTCATATTCCGAAAAATATTCTGTCTTTGCATAATTATACTGGATACTTCGCCAGTGCTTATCCACCCACTCATGATCCAACACTTTCGTTTCATTAATCTTCTGATAAAACTTACCTTTATTTTCTACCGGAATCGTAAGCCATATCACCCCTGTAGGCGTCATGATTTTATTTCTATTTCTCCAGTCTCTTCTTGTGTACTGCATATCATCATAAATGATAAACTCATCCACCATATTGATAATATCAAAATACCCTTTCCACGGTATATAATTTGATTGCAATATAGCCACTTTTTTGCCCATCTTATCATCCCTCGTAAATTTATTTCATCTATCTATCAAAAAACTAACCCTTTATCATAATCTCTTTAATTCTAACAAACATTTCATTATAAAAATCAATCACTTTACTTTCACCATGTTCCTTCGCATATCGAGAAGCTTCCTGACTTTGTGCTTTATAAAACTCCTCATTTTCCATATACCGTTGTATAACTTCATACATCTCTTTATAATCTCTTACGACAAATTTCTCAGAAACATTATATGCTACATCACCTTTTTCAAATGTCACAACCGGAATCCCTGCATATAAAGCAATTGCACTACTCCAGCCTCCCCCTAACCGATCTGGATTAAGATATAAATCCAACGCTCCAACGACACCTTTTAAATCCGTACAATATCCCATATAATGAACACGTTTATTATATACTTTATCCACCAGCCGGCTCTGCAGTCTTTCTACCTCTCCAATTATAACAAAATCAATCTTTTTATTTTGCTGTAATATTTCAAACATAAACTTTTCAAAGGTGTCTGTTATTTCCTGATCCAGTCTGTTTCCAACAATTGCAATCAAAAACTTATCTTCCGGCAAACGAAGTTCCTGTCTTGTGTACATAGTACCATCTGTTTCAAATAATGCTGGAAATTTCTGACTCATAAATATCTGTTTCTGATTTAAAGTTAAATTCTTTTTATATATATTTTCTATATCTTCCGCAACTTCACAGTTCTGATAAATATATCGGCTTCAGAAACCGGTGCATCTGTTACCATATTAAGGTTTACTACAGTAGTAAACTCGTGTAACACATCTGCAACCGGATTAAACACTCCCATTTCAAATACAAATAACGGATTAAATTTATATATTTCTGAAAACATCTGTTGATAATCTTTTATGCCACAGTCGCTTAACGGGTATTGGTATACCTCGAATACACTGTCTTTATAATACCTTTGTAAATAACCTCGCTCAGCTGAATTATAAAATTTCGCATTTATCCATGTATATAACGGTAATTTTTCATTACTGGCACAAGTATAAATTTTTACCTCTAACCCAAAATGTTTCTGCAATATATAAGCTGTCTGTAATACCATTCTTGTAGGTGCATGATATAAATTTTCAAGAAGCTGTTCTGTGATGATTACAACTCTTCCAAAGTTTCTGCTATTAACAGGAATGTATGTAAAACTGGACGCAACTTCCTCCAGTAACAAATCAACATTTTTTTTATGAAGTATTCGCTTTTTTTCATACGAAATTTTATCAAGCTGCATTTCCAGCATAATCCGCGTAGCAAAATTATAATTTCCCACACAAATTTTTTCTGATACATCTATTTCAAAATCCTCTAATTGTAATATCCTTATTATATATGACAGGATCAACACCGAATCTTCTACTTCGAACTGCCTGGCTATTAATTGATGTATCTCATCTTTTTCTTTGTCCGAAAAATCACAATAGATATCCCTTAATTTTTTCGTCTCACCTTCTGTTGCGTTTCCGGCAGAGATTAACTGCATACAATTTTTTATAACAGCCCGTAACCATTGTATCGTGGTAAATATCATTTGCAATCTTCCTCTCGTATAGGCATCATATTTTCTCAAAATATTTAAATTTTATTTATCCAGTAAATAATTTAAACCCACAACTTTGTTAAATATATTTTTGTGCAATCTCCTTACCAATTTTATTTGGATTATTCAAAGAATTCACAGCTTCCCAAACCTTCGCGCTACTTTCATTATTTATTGTTAAATTTTCCTGTTCATCCATCCTAAAAAAATTACAAACAAATTTAGCAAGCCACTTACTATTACTCTTTATTTTTTCTGATAAAAATCTTTTTTTCTGACAATCCCAGTATATGATTCCTGCTGCACAAAGTACTCTTTCACTATAGTACTCTCTTCCAGCATAATACAACATTTCTCCAAATACATCATTGGACAACCATTTTTCGACCTTTATAAACCTATCTGCATCGTCCTTCTCTATTTTATTCATATACCTGTCTCTAAGCGGATACTTCATCAAAATTCCCTCTAACATAGGTTCTATATTTTTCATAATACGTCTGGCAATATATTGAATTACCTTTTCATCTGTTTCACTATATGATAATATGTCCTTTATGCAACTCCATTGTTTGATCATATCATAATCATACTCTACTGCCAAAACTGTCTGCGAAGTATTAACCGTCAATATATATTCCGTTTTATCTAAAACAACCATTTTCTTTGCCATACATAATGCTTTCATCATCCCCTGACAATCACCATAATATGGGTCAAAAAAATCTATGTTATTTTCTTTCAAAAAATTTATATTTACATAATGCATTACCGAATTATAATATGTATTTTTCATAATTTCCGCTATGTCACAAATGCTGCATCCAGTATATATTTTGTATTCTGGTATAATATTATGGTAAAATCTGCGTTCACCATCTATAAAATTAGCAAAAGTACATCCCGTCCACACAATATCCGGACGTTCCTTTTCAATTTCCGCTGCCACTTCTTCCAAACTGTCACAAGTTGAAATACAATCATCTGCCCCCAAAAACATCATGTACTCCCCTTGTGCACAATCTAAACACAAACTGATACCTGCACACCATCCAATATTTTTCTCAAAATATTTACACTTAATCCTATTATCCGTTTTTTCATATACCTTTAATAATGAAACCGTTTCATCCTCACTTCCATTGTCAAGTATAATTAATTCCCACTCATCAAAAACCTGATTTCTTACCGAATCAACTGCATATTTTAAAGATTTTGCCGAATTATATGTACACATAATTATCGAAAATAACACTTCTGACACCTCATTACCAATTAATCATCTAGATTGATATAAATAGTAGTTTCTTTCTTATTTTTAATAAAAAAATCCTTTTATGCATTCTATAATGTAATCACTCAATTCCTTTTTTAGACCATAGTACATTGGCAATCGAAGTAACCGTTCACTTTCTTTTGTTGTGTAAACATCTTCTCCAACAAAATCTCCATATTTTTTCCCTGCCTTTGCACTATGTAATGGCACATAATGAAATACAGCATAAATTCCTTTTCCCCTAAGATAATCTGACATTTTAGTCCGCTCTTCCAGATTTTTTAATTTAACATAAAACATATGCGCATTATGTTCACATTTTTCTGGTATATATGGCAAAATTAAATCTCCTTGTTTCTCTAATTCTTTTAAACCTTCATAATAATTATCCCATGTTGCAAGTCTGTTTTTGTTAATCTTATCCGCCACTTCCAATTGTGCATATAAATATGCTGCATTCATTTCACTTGGCAAATATGAGGATCCAAGATCTACCCATGAATACTTGTCTATTTCACCTCGAAAAAATTTTGTTCTGTTTGTTCCTTTTTCCCGAATAATTTCCCCTCTCTCTATGTAATCTATATTATTAATATTGATAGTTCCGCCTTCGCCCATTGTATAATTTTTTGTCTCATGAAAACTATATGATCCAAAATCTCCTATTGTTCCTAAATATCTGCCATTATACTTAGCCATCATTCCCTGCGCAGCATCTTCAACAACAAACAAATGATGTTTCTTTGCAATCTGCATAATGAGATCCATATCACACCCAACCCCTGCATAATGAACCGGTACAATCACTTTGGTTTTTGGTGTTATTGCTTCTTCTATAAGATTTGCATTGATATTCATTGTTCTGGGTTCAATATCCACAAATTTTATTTTCGCGCCACGAAGCACAAATGCATCTGCAGTCGATACAAACGTATATGATGGCATAATCACCTCATCTCCGGGTTGTATTCTGCACAACAATGCTGCCATCTCCAGCCCATGCGTACATGATGTGGTAAGCATTATTTTTTTTGCTCCAAACCTATTTTCCATCCATTCTGAGCATTTTCCAGTAAATTCTCCATCTCCGTTTAAACGTTTATTTACCAAAATAGCCTTTTTAACATATTCCATACTTTTTTCTAAATACACTGGTTCATTAAAATTTATCATAATGCTTTTCCCCCTCTTTTGCTATAATGATTCTTTTATCTGTTCCATCAGCCGTTCAACATAATTTATCATTTCCTGCTCTGGATTTTCAATTAAAATCTCTTGTATCTGCTCCTTTTTCTTTTTATAAAAAAATGGATCCTGCGCATATCTGCAAACGATACGTTTCATTTCGTCCTCTCCACTCACGCAAAACTGCTTTTTAGCATAATAAGCCACATCACAATCTGGCAATGTTACAACGGGGATTCCAACTTCAAGTGCCATTGCAGCACTAAATCCTCCGCCTATCCTTTCAGGATTCAGATATAAATCCACCATTCCATATATGCCATACAAATCCTCACAATATCCCAGATAATATATTCTATTGTTTGTATACTCTTCCTGAAAATATATTCTTGTGTTATCTGCTTTTCCTATAATAGCATATACAATTTTTTCATTTTCTCGCAAAATTTCTTTCATAATAGTGGCAAATTTTTCATCTATTTCTGTATTTAGCCGATTGCCAACTATTGCAACTATAAATTTATTATCTGGTAACCCAAATTGTTTTCTCTCATAGATTGTTTTTGATCTATTGATGACTGCAGGAAATGTTTTATCTAAAAACAATTGCTTTTGCATATCTTCAAGCATTCTCTCATATTCCTGTTCTAAATCAGCCAGACTTCGTCCTTCTCTTAATAAAATCTGTGCTTCCGAAACAGGACACCGAATTGTCATATCCATTGCCGCCACCGTCGTAAATTGACATAATACATCAGCCACCGGATTCACAATTCCCATATTGAACACTAAAAGAGGATTCCATTCATAAATTTCCTTTACCATTTCTTCATAACCCTCTATATTCGTATCTCTCATTGGAAAATTTCTACAAGAAATCACTGTGCCTTTATATTGTACCTCAAAAATCCCCTTGTCCATTCCCCTGTATCCCGTAGTTTTCAACCATAATGTTTTCGGCAATATCAGATTACTATTACATCCATATACACGTACTTCATAATTAAAAACTGTTTGCAGGACATACGCATATTCCAATACCATATGTGTCGGTGCATGGCGCATCCCAACAAGCTGCTCTGTCATAATTACAATACGTTTCTCATTTCTTTTTTCTCTAGGAATCCATATATAATCGTATTTCATTGTTTTTTTAAAACAATCAACACTCAATTTATGAATTTTCCTCATTACCGAATATGATACCTTATCTTCCATTTGAACTTGAATTTCTAACATCGCTCTAGTCAGACATTCAAAATTTCCTTTTAAAATATACTCTACAACATCCAGCCAAAACTCCCTATAATTTAAATTCCGCACCAACACAGACAATATGTAAATTCCATCATTTACCTCAAATTCCTGTTTGAATATTCTATGAATATTCTCTTTTTCTTTTTGTGTTAATTTCTTATATTCAAAATCTAATTCATTAAATTGCTTTTCTAATTTAGTTTCAGAAAATGCCTTTACACACAACTTGACTGCTTGTTCTATCCACTTAACTTCTGTCATCTTTTTTCTTCCTTAAAGTATGTATTCATATTTTCAAATTTACACTATTCTCTTCCATCTTATTATTCACGAAATTTATATCGGTCATAATGATTTCTTGCTTAATAATTTATAACTTTGCTTATTTTTTTTCTTTCTGCGCCGATATAATAATATAGTCTATCTACAGGGAAGGATTTCTATTGTTATGAAACTAATTTTATTTGGAGATATTCAAAACTGGAATACAGCACTAAATGTACTCCAGACATATCGTAAAGATATATTTATTGTTGGTTTATCCTGTCTTGACCTTGGACAATTTGCCGACTCTCCTGTTACCTATACACTCCAGGAAACTGCAAACCTTTATCACACTCATCAAATTGATGGTGTCATTAATATTCAAGGCGAAAGCCCTTATTATTTTAATCTATTGAAAAATCTTGGAATTAACGATATCTTTGTAATTCCAAGTACATTATATCGGAAACTTGAACTTTCTGAATCCATAGAAAATGACTCTATTATTTATCCATATATGCAAACTATGCCTGAATTGATGCAGATTGAATTCCCTCTGGCTGATCACTGTAACTTAAACTGCAAAGGCTGCAGTCATTTTTCCAATCTGGTTCCTTCACCCGTATTTCCGGATAAAAAACAGTTTAAACAGGATTTAAACCAGTTAGCAGGTTATTTTTCACAGATTCATAATTTCTATCTGCTTGGTGGTGAGCCTTTGCTTAATCCGGAAATAGCTGAATACATTACGTCCGTAAGAAGTGTTTTCCCCTACACTCAGATAATTATCGTAACAAATGGTCTTCTGCTTTTATCTTTAAAAGAAGAGTTAATTCATATAATTAAAGAAAACCGTGTACACATTAGTATATCACATTACACCTGCCTTGACCGGGAAAAAATTATTGATTTTGTACAAACACATGCCTTGTCAGCTGAATTACGGGAAGGGAAAGAATGTTTTTCTAAATACCTGAATCCGCATGGTGATTCTGATCCAAATGAAATTTTTCCAAATTGTATCCGCAGAAACTGCACTTTTCTTGCAAAAGGAAAAATGGCTGCATGCTGTCAGCCGTTTGTAATCCACTATTTTAACGATTACTTTAATGAAAACATTCCGGAGGAAGAAGGAATTGATTTGTATGAACCAGGGCTTGACGGCTGGGAAATCCAGAAGCGTCTGATCACACCTATGAAATCCTGCCGCTACTGCAGCGCAGATGTTCCTTTCGACTGGGCAGCATCTAAAGCCCCTTACGACTCAAATGACTGGTGTGTAAAATAAATTTTAAGGAGGTTTTTTATGTCTTCAACAATGAACATTGCAATCGCTGTAAACAAAGCATACCTCAAATATGCATCCGTAATGCTCACCTCACTCTGCACACAGCAAAGTGAGAATTTGAATGTTTATGTATTACACCATGATCTTTCCCCAGAAGATCAGTCTGTTTTATCCTCATTACCGGAAAAGTACCAAATTACAATTGAATATATTTTTGTACCGGACCATTTACTTCCACCAAAAGAAGTATTACGTGCTAATTCCTGGGGAATTGAAACCTATTTCCGGCTTTTACTGGTAGATCTGCTGCCAGCTGCTTTAGACCGGGCATTATACATTGATGTTGATATGATCATCAATAAATCACTTACTGATTTTTATTATTGTGATCTGGGGGATAAAAAACTTGCCGCATGCAGAGATTTTACCGGTACACCGCCTTATAACGATTACCGTCAGGAATTATTTGCAGATATTCTTGCTGTTTCTCCTGATTTTCTTTATTTTAACGCAGGCATTACTCTGTTTCATCTAAATGCATTGCGCCCTGCTTACAATTTTGCATATTACATGGATATTGCAAAACAGCTTGACTATAAAATCCAGTTCCCGGATCAGGATCTTTTAAACTACTGTCACTGGAATGAAACGCTGTTTTTCAATGAAAATAAATATAATCTGTACGCAAGAAGATCCTATACCGATCTTGGCTTAACTCTGCAAAATGTGAAAGACACTGTTCATGTCATCCACTATGCAACTTCGAAGCCATGGAACGGCAACTGTCTCCACTTTGATATCGAACAGTTATGGTGGGATTATGCAAAATTGACTCCATTTTATAACGAGTTTTTAGAACAAATGGTTTATGAAACCGTAACTTCAACGGAAGTTCTCCAATATGTAACCGCACTCCAACAGGAAAATGAACAGCTCTATCAGATCATTTCACAATACGACGCCCTTCTCCAAAAAAAAGGAATCCATATTTAATTTACGATTGCAGCACTTTTTCCAACAAGTTAACAACAACTTCTGTAACGCCTAATTTTTCTGCATCCCGTAAAATAATCTCTACTCTATGATTAAATGTATCTGTGGCAAGATAATCTGCTTTATATTTTGCAAGCAGCATACAGCTTGCGATCAGATACTGCCCGGTATCCCCACCGGAAACTCCTGAAATGGAATACCGGGCATCCAGATAAATTTCATCTAAAAAAATTGCTTTGTATTTTTTCGCGACTCTGAGCGCAAAATCATAATCCTCCAGACATTTCAGTGATTCATCTAATCCACCTACTTTATCCACACACTCTCTTTTCAATAGCATTGCCGGCATTCCAACCAGGTTATCCCACAAAAGCTGTGCATAAATGTCTCCACTTTTTCTGTCTGTAGGAATTTTCTCGTCAGGAAGTGTCATTCCCCTTCCATCCCCCAGATCATATCGGAATTTATGATATACCATTCCTACATCCGGATCAGCATGTAACATGGCATCCATTTGTGCTTCTAATTTCCCTTGCCGCCACAGATCATCACTGTCCTCAAATGCAAGATAATCATACTTTGCCATTTGCATTCCAACATTTCTTGCTTTCGACTGCCCACTATTTTTTTCCATCCGATAATAGCGAACACGTTTATCTTCATAGGAATTTATCAATGTTTCCGTCTGATCTGTAGATCCGTCATCTATAACCAATAATTCAAATGTCTCATAATTCTGAGCTAATACACTCCCGATCGCATCTCCTAGTTTATCTGCCCGATTGTAGGTCGGTAATATAATGCTGACCGGTTCTGCATGTTTCATGTACGTCATTATTTTACTCCTTTTTCATTCTCAAATTGTTTATTTGCTTTCCATTATTTTCTAATGCTTACTCTTGACCACTGCCATGCCTTAACATATACTTAACCTAACATCAAACAGAAAAGGATTACTCTTATGTCAAAAAAAATTTTAGTTGGACGTGGATTTTCTCAATACAATGTTCTTTGTCAGGCAACCGATGAGATTTGTCAAGGTTTTATAAATGCAGGATACCAAACTGAAGTGATTGATTTTCACTTACCTAATGCATATGAACAATTTCAAAAATGTCTTCATAACCCTGATAATTATTCTTTTTATTTTTCTATGCAGGCATTATACTGGGATGAAGAAAAAACAACTACATATCAGCTCCAAAATATAAAACGCATTGGCTGGATTGTAGACGATCCGATTTATCATGATGAACGATTATCCGGATCTACTGGGAAAAATGCTACAGCCCTGATTGTCCGTGACTCTCATGCAAATATTATCAAACATGATTATCCACACATTGATCATGTAGAAACTCTGTATCATGGCGGTTTTATCTGTTCTGATATCATACCTTATTGTAAACGCAAAATTAACGTGTTCTTTCCCGGCACATATACTCCCCTGGCTGATGCCGAACAACGCATTGATGAAATCGACGGTATCTATCATCAGGTCGCTTTGGCGATAAAACCACGCATTACCGGAAGAAATCTGTCGCATTCATGGCGTGACGAATTAAAGGCTTATTTCTCATCTCTCCAAGTTGAAGTCTCGGAAAAAGAATTTCATGCATTAGAATACATAATGAGTCCTCTTGATTTTTATCAGCGTACTTTCATGCGCACATATATTATAGAAAGTTTACTAAAAAATAATATTGATGTCAGCGTTGTCGGATCTGGTTGGGACAAATATAACGGCCCCGGAAAAGAACACTTGCATATACTGTCCCATACCGGTATTGATATAAACGAAACTGTCAGATTAATGGGAAACTCTAAAATAGTTCTTAACAATACAAACATTACGGACGGTCTGCATGAACGCATTTTATCTGCCATGCTTGCCCAATCTGTCTGCGTAACAAACGGCTACACTTTACTTGACAATCTCTTTCAAGACGAGCAAGAGTTAATTACTTTTTCCCTTGATAATCTTGAAACATTACCAAATACTATCAAACATTTACTTGCCAACCCACAAAAATGTGAAATGATTGCCAAAAGAGGCTATCAGTCTGCACTACAATCCCATACATGGATTCATCGTGGGGAACAAATTATCAACTGGATATCCAGGCAAACTCCTTTTTCATATTAATCTTGCTTTTGTTTCCACAATTTTGAGCATTATGCAACATATTTTAAATCCGTTGTGTAATGCTCACTATACCAGTTATTTTATCCATTTTCTCTTATAACTTTTAAAATCTTATCTACACTGTTTTTGACTGTCATATTCTCCATAGCAACCTTTTTCCCATTTTGAGCAACCTCTTCTGCTTCATCCTGATGTTCTAAATAATATCTGATTTTCTTTGCAATATTTTGTGGATTATTTCGATCGTATAGAATCGCTGAAGATTCATCTTTTAAATACTTCTTTGTATATTCATTTTGATCCGATAAGCATATTGCACCATTTAATAATGCACTTGTTACCCTTTCATGGCTGCCATTTTTAAACCAGGGAAATACATTCAATACTATTTTGCTATTCCCTATGCAATCAAGTACTTCTTCATAGCTCATATTGTCTGATAAAATATTCAGACTATCTTTGTACTGATATTTTTCTTTAAAATCACTCCATCCACTTCCTGCTACCGTTATCTGCAAGCCTTCATCTAATAATGATTTAACAACACAAGTCCTGTAATACCTGCAAATATATGTATCCACATAACTGCCAAATACTTCCATGCACTCTGTTATTAGTTGTTTGTCTACAGTTTCACCCATTTGTTCCAAAACATTTTTCGTTGCCTGTACTACACTTATCTCATTGTTTTTTTTCAGTTCATTAATAGCTAAATCCGAGATTACTTTAACTGCACCTGTACGCCATTCTGTATTTTCATTTACAAACTTTTCTATATCCAAATACGAAGCCGGAAAAAATATTTCTATATTACGTTCTTTATATTTTTTTATTTTATCAGAGATACCTCCAAAATGCGGTAAATAGAATACATTGTTATAATCAATAACATCTTTTAAATACGTAACGTGTGTCTGATCCACGCACCCAATCCATAAATTATCCATATCTCTATGCATGATAAGACGTTCATTCAAAAGTACTGGATGATCAACTAGCCATGTCACATACTTGTCTGCCTGTACCTCAAAAGTCATATTGATCGCCTGACTGGAGATACAAATATCCCATTTCTGTTTTTTGAATTGTTCCACATCATCCCAATTGCATATGGTGACTATATAGCCTCTGTGTTGTAATTCTACTGCCATACCCTCAAGCATATAAGAAAGGACTCCGTATTGATTAATGCCCTTTATTACTAAAATACTCTTCTGTTTACAATCCATACTGTATTTATTCCTCTATTTTTTACTTCCTTACAATTATTGTAAAATCATACAATTCGTAATCATGCAAAAGAGCTACATTACGGGAGAAATTACGTTTACAATAATCAAATAAAAATAATGGATCTGAATAATATAAATCATCTCTCATTTTATCTGTATCCGAATATATCGTTAACGCATTAAATGCAAAACCTCTTTTGCTATGATCATTAAATTCTTTCAAAGTATCCAATATATATTCTTTCCACTCTTCATCTGGTGTTGAGAATTTAAGATTAAAAATACCACTTTCAACTATATAATCATATTTTCCCTCAATCTTTGATCCCACCTTAAAAATATGTTCTTCATTATTTTCACCATACTTTTGTATTGCAGTCTGAATCATCTCTTTCGATATATCGTAACCGGTATAACACCCATTCCATGTGTCCCTTTCTTTCAGATAAGACAGATAATAACCATATCCGCAGCCATAATCACATACATTTACAGGTTCTGAAAAATCTATCAGCCTCGTTAACTGGTCGTAGCGTATTCTCTGTGCATCATCACCATTCCAGCCAACACCACAACTATTTGTTCCTAATTTATGCAATGTCCCGGTAAAATAATTATCTGCTTCTTTTAATATTTTTTCATTTGCCATAACCTCAGTTCTCCTTCAAAAATTTATTTCATCCTCTCTAATGATATAGCATCCCGCACGATCTGAGCTGTTTGTTGCCTTCCCTATTAACGATTCATTCATAAAAACTTCCTTTAAAATTTTTTGTGGAAAAGACTGTTTTATCCTTTTATACTCCGCCAGATCTTCATGACTAAAAATATATACTGCCTTAACGTGCATCTTTTCACCACATGGCTCCAAATCAGGTTTTTTGCCGCATGCCACCTGAATCACGGCTTTCACATAATCAATTCCGGTAGAATACCAGACCAGGTCACTGCCTATACAATCTCCTCCCATACGGCCTCCAATTTCAATTATTTTGATATTCCCATCAATATCAATTTTTATTTCTGAATGAGATGCACTATTTTTTATTCCTAAAGAGTCCAATGCATGTTCGATTGTTTGCTTAACTCTATTTAAAATTACACTATCCACATCAGCTGGTTCTATATGGGCTTTTTCGATAAAATTAGGTGCCCCTGTAGTAATTTTTTTAGTTAAAGCAAGGAAATGATGTTCACCATGATAAGATATATATTCAACACTATATTCATTTCCTTCCGCAAACTCCTCTATTAATGCCTTTTTTTCAAAACTTTGTTCAACGGATTTTTTTACCGAATCAGCTAAATCTCGGCTATCTTCCACCTTGAATATCCCTCTGCTTCCACTTCTGTCAGTTGGTTTTACAATCACTGGATATATAATATTTATCTTGTCCAAATCCGTATCCAAATCTACTTTCATACTTTTTGGACTTGGATCTCCATTTTTTTTAAATATCTGTCTCATTAAATATTTATTAGTACTAACATCTGTTGTCTCTAAGCTATTACCATTTAGCCCTAACTCTTCCGCTACATAATTAACCGTTATCACAGCAAGATCCGATGCTATACTGCATATCCCACATATTCCAATTTCACGGCACCTTTTTAGGATGCATTCTTTTTCAACAATACTGATCGGATAAAAATAGTCTGCTGCCCTTTCACCCACATCATTTGTTTTCCATGCAAATACATGTGTTTCATACCCCAATTCCTTTGCTTTTTGAATCAAAGGTAACTGTAAATAACTTGCTCCTATAATAGCTATCTTTTTTTTCATACATTTGCCTCAACATTTTTATCGACATGCGTAAGTTCTCCCCAAGAATGATTTGATACAATGCTTACCTGCCATTTCTTTATTTTTACAAAATTTTTTCCTGACACGCAACTAAAAGGTAATCCTAGTTTTGGTGTAAAATATTTTCTATAGAAGTTACTGGATATCCATCTATTTTTTTCGCATAAATATCAGTTGTTCCAATTCCAATGATTTTAATTTTCCCCAATAACTCTTGTAACCATATATTATTTATCTCGCTCTCATAAGCTGTACCTGTATAGATAATTGTCACTTTGTACATTATCCACTCTCCATTCTTATCTTATTACTGAATGCTCCATCATAAACTATCATTGCATGCTACTATAAGTAATTGGAATCGCTCGTCTTTCTATAATCTTAAATAATTTTTCACATACAATAACCTGATTTTTCATTCCAGCAATCTTATAGATTTTTATCAATTGCTCCAATACTTTCTTTTTATCAACTGTTGCCCGAAGTATTAACTCCTCCAGTGTTTCATATGAAATTTGTTCTGCAGCTATTGCATCCCATAATTCCTGATACGATACCGACTGCAGTCCTAATTCCATTCGTCTCATCAGAAACCGGACAGACATATATTTTTCATATATCTCCTGATAGTCCCGACATCCCATAAAAAAACTATTTTTTACTCCCGCAGTTTTTTCTTTTTCATAAATATCATATAAAATGCCAAGTATTTCTATCTCACTGCTTTTTCTTCCGGCTCCACGATAGGAACCTATAATCTGTCCTACCTGTTTCCATTCATGTGCAGCAATCAACGCTTTTATCTGGTCTGCAAGCAGATCGCTCAAATCGTTCCATTCCTTATCATAGGTAAACTTAAAGCCTCCATCAGTATACAGATATTCCGGATATTCTCTCAAGCAAATTTTTCGTGCTTCATCATAATAAGTCAATTTTGCAAAGCTGCTGTCATGAATTACCCAAGGTGTTTCCTGATAAGGAACTAACACTTTATATCCTGCCCTGCGCATTTCAAATGACTGTGATACATCATAAAAATCAAAATGCTTAAATAAGTCTTCTCGCCATGGAATATCATATTGTGTAGCTATCAAAAGACCATCTACCGCCTCAACGATCGTATCCTCCTCTTTCATATCTTTTGCACCATACATATAATATGCCATATCCGGATCCCGACAGTCCACTTTTCCCACATTCCAGGCACGATATGTTACACCTGTTTTAGGCATACCATTCCCACCAATCATTCCAATCATTCCAATATATGCATCATTCTGAAACCGCTCTAACAAATATATTATAAATCTCGGCTCACGAATAAACACATCCTGATGCAGATATACTTTATATTTTGCATCACTGCTTTTCATTCCAGCATTGTATCCCGCACACATAGATGGTGCCTCCGTTACTCCGATCACATCAAGTTCCATCCCCTGCGGCAATATTAAATTATGAATATAATATTGACACTCATTAAAATATAACTGATTGTTGGTACATATGATAAATGCGATTTTATTCTCATTCACTTGATTTTCTCCCTGCTCTACACATCACTTTCTTGCTATCTAAAATAAAATATATTATCATAATATTACATTTATATTTTATCAATTACGGAGATATAACTATGAAAAAATCATTGTTTTTTTATAATACAATTTATCAAGAAATATTAAAATCATCCGTCAATCATAATATGTCTAATATTACATGGGTTCCTACCAATACGGTTTCTGATGCCATCGACTACATTAAAAAGAACATATATTTTTTTACATCTGACAATGTAAGAATTTATCTCATGATTTCAAGCTTAAATACAAAAACTACAATCCGTCAGATTTTATCTGTTTTAAATATTAAATCCTCTCAAATATTAGATATTTATCAGCTGTACATGCATAAATTACCCACTTTACACTATGAAAGGATTATTGGAAACTGCACTCAGCCACTTGATGGAATAATTTTCGGAATTTCACATGGTCAAACAGGTATTGTAGAAGAGTCCCTTCCCGGTAATGTTTTAAACTTTTGTTCAAGTTCTCAGGATATTTATTTCAATACAAAAATTTTATCCGCTTTGGCAGAAGAATATTATGATTTTATATGTAATGCAAAATATGTAATTTTTGATATGTTTGACTACACCTACTTTAATTATGACGTCTTATTATCAAATGAATTACTTAACTATCTGGGTTTCAATGGATTCTTTTGCGAAAACCGCAATTCTAATAATAAAAAAATCTTTCGTCAAAATAAAATTTTAGATGATTATTCTATTTCAACCTATATGTTACCTAACAGTCTAGTTTTTTCATCCATTCAACGTCATATATTTGAACCAACCATCCAATTTCAAGTAGCTAATTTAGATCATTTTTGCAGACTATTATTCCGCCTCAACCCAGATATTCAAATTATAGGTGTTCTTTTACCAAAATATTATATTGTAGAGGAAAACGAAAAAATTGTAAATCAGATATGGAAACCACATTTTGAAAACATAATTTCTTCATTTCAACAGAAATATACAAATTTTTCCTTCTTTGATTTTAAAAATTTGACAAGCATATCAAAAAAACAAGAATACTATCGAGATTTATCTCATTTAAATTGTAATGGTGCCCATCATATGACAGAAATTATTTCCTCTCTGATTTCTATATAACAAAGATTCCAAATTGTTTTATTATTTGTGTTCTCCTGCTTTCACCATCTTCAAAAATGTATCATAATCCCGAATATAATCTTCTTCCTTATAAACTTCTGAAGCCAGCACCATCAAAACAGCATCTGGCGAAAAATCATACATCTCTCTCCACATATTATTTGGTATATAAAGACCTTCATATGGTTTTTCCAGAGAAACAATTTTCTTTTCTTTTCCATTATCCAGACGGATTTTGCAGGAGCCATGTATACAAATTAAAATTTGTTCCAATGACTTATGTGCATGATATCCTCTTGTCACGCCCGGTTTTGTATCATACATATAATACACTCTCTTGATTTCAAAAGGTATATCATTATATTCTTCTAATGCTACCAACATACCTCGTTCATCACCATGCTGCTGGAATGCATATTTAATAATCTGCATCACATTACCTCCTCTTTTATTCCATATACATCTTTCTCAATCTCTCACGAAACGTAAAATCTCTTTTCACACGTTCAAAGCCTGCTAACGCTATCTTCTTTCTCTCATCCTCATGTTCTAAATAATACTTTGTCTTATAAAACAAATCTTCTATATTATCATATATAATAAGTTCTTCTCCAACATTAAAATATTCCATCAGTTCTTCTTGATAATTCGAAAGTACAAATCCACCACAACCAAGCACATCAATGACACGAAGAGGTATCCCTGTCCGAATTGTTTTTAAAGAAATATTTAAATTAATCCTGCTCTGTGAAAAAATAAATGGCATTTCCTTATAATAGTCTGCATATCCACGGAATCTTACATTTTTCAGTCTCTTGTCTTTATCTGTAGAATACAAATCCACATGATAATGTGCAGATAACAAAGCCAATGCCATATAGCGTTCTCTTCCGGTAGTTTCACATGCAAGCATAAATTCGAGTTCTCTTCTCCCCATTGTAAATCCGTCTGTTGCTACTTTTGCATAATCCTTGTTCATCTGAGTAAGCAACTCATCCGTGATCAACTCGGGAATGATGTACCCTCCATATATTTTTGCCTGTGCATTTACAATTCCTTCAAGATACCCTTTTGTATATTCTTGTAACGGTGCTGTAAAATAGGAATATTCCGTCTGATATAATTTTCCTACCAGTGACACATCTGTTCGGTATTCTTCTTTTTCCCGTTTTGATGCATTAATTCGAAACACTTCCACATCTACTGCAAGAGGAAGATGCACTGCATTCACCCCCTCTTTTCTATGAATTTCCGCCTGACCTTTATCAAAAAAGAAAATGCGATTACAAGAATTCCTCAGACTGTCTATGTTTCTAATATGAAGCGGTGAATCATATACCCAGGCCGTATATACAATTCCAAATTCTTCACACAAACCCGAAATTAACGGTGAAAAATTTACAGACAACACATCCGTATAGGTTCCCATCTTTAAATAAGCTCTAAACTGTTCTAAAAATAAATCATCCTTTTCCCAGTCGTTAAATTGATAAAAAAATGTGTCATAGGAAATTCCCAGTTCCCTTAATCCGTGCTCAATTCCCTTATTCATAAAGGAATGCCATTTAAAAAACAATAATTTCATTATACTTTCTTATGTAATCCTTTTCTTTATAATACATGATGCATTACCACATTCTGTTTAGCACTTCTAAAAAAATATTCGCTTTATCAATTATATCCATTTTTCACCCATTTTACAGCTCTTTCATAATCGTTTATCGTGTCGACCTCGCGTGTTCTGATTTCCATAAACGGAACCGGCAAATATGGCTCTATTAATTGAAACACATGCCCTTGTCCACTTTTCATCTTTGCACTCTTCATCTGTGTAATACCATTCCATTCATAGTTGCCAATATTCTTTGAAAACGCACTTACAAACTCTTTATCCCCATCTTTATATGTCTGAAGCATCCACGGCTCATCTGTATCCGGTGTTCCTCCACTTACAAACTCATGATCACATTCCAAAATTTTTTTCATATCATCAGGATGTACTAACAAATCTCCATCCAACGATAGAATATACTCATTCGCATATTGTGATGCCAATGCCACACTTGCACCAGTTCCTGTTTCTCTATAATTATGATTAAATACAAATACAACATCTTTCCGATATTTTCTAACTACATTGATTACCTTTTCTGCCTGATAACCAACTACTACACGAATGTCCCTCTCATCTTTCAATTTTTCCAGATGATGCATAATTAATGGTTTACCTTCTACTTCAACCAGTGCTTTTGTAGTTCCAAGCCCCAAACGATTTCCCATGCCTGCACAACTAATGATTACTGTCCTTGAAACCTGCATTCCATTTCCTCCTTTACAAGAGTCTCTCTAAAAATTCGACCAATTTTTCTTCGTCATAAATTGCATGACTGGCACATGCAAGTACTGCTGGCGCAATCTCCCGTACTCCACCATACCCAATGCCTACTTCCGCTGCTTCTATCATCTCAGCATCATTATTACCATCACCAATTGCAACAAATGGCAAAACCATTTGACCAATTACTGCATTTTTATCAACAATATTAAATACATCTTCGATATAATCATTTTTAACAATTGCTTTGGAACAAAACGTATTTCGCTCCATTCCTATTTTTCTAATCAGTCCATCAATCCATACATCCAGATTTCCTGTAACAATATAACACCTGTCATGATTTACTCGTATAAAATCAACTAAATGATTATTTAATTGAATTTTACTCACCATTTCATTCACTTCACTTACAGGAACATTTTTCAATAAATCAACCCTTTGCAAAAAGCTCTGTTTAAAAGGTACTTCTCCTCTCATTGTACTCTCTGTAAGTTCACTCATCTTTTCATATATTCCTAATTTTTTTGAAATAGTGGGCAATATTTCCTGTTTGGTTACCGTTGAATCCAAGTCAAATAGAAAAATATATCTACTCATTCTCTACCTCTCTTTTACTATAGTAAATATTCTTTCAGCCACTTTATTGTCATTTCCAGTGGATCATAAAAACAATATTGGTTTCGTAAAATTGCTGTTTCCTCAGTTTTTGAGCATTTATCAATATAATCTACTAGCACCGGAAACTCTGTGCATCCTAATACTACATTTTTTTTCCCAAATTTTTCAAGGAAATCTCTAAACTGACGCGCTAAACCTTGATTCAATTCATTTCTTTTAACACATTCAATAAAATATCGAATAGCTGTAAAGTCATCTTCATTTGGATTTACACATTTTATCCCATAATGTTTTAAACGTGTCTGGTATAAATTCTTCTGCAGCGCCCCCTCAGCAGCAATAATCAACACTTCTCTCTCATCCTTTGCTTGCAATTCAGCTCCCATAATATTAATAATATCGACTACTCGTTCTTTTGCCTGCGGAATTTTGGTATATACATCATCCAAAAAATAATGCGCCGTACCACATACTAATATTATCTTGCTAACATCATTATCAATCATCAACTGTATGGAATCAGAAATACAATCTACTACCTCTTTATATGCCTCATTATACAATAGTGCCCTTGTCCTGCTTGGCATAGTAAAATTATTATCCATTATTATATGAGGATAATCCCGTTCACTCTCTGAAGCAAATTCTTCCAGTAATCTTTTATAAAAATTTAATGTTGCATACGCCCCAAAACCGCCTATAATCCCTACCTTTTCCCTATACATGTTTGGTCACCTTTCCAAGATATAGTAATATTGAGCTGTCTCTTTTCTATTGTTAAGCACGTCATCATCAAATAGAAATCCTTCTTCTTTTATACTGAATCCTTTATTTAAAAACATTTCATTTATGCTTACTTTTAATTCATCTCGTGTTCTATATATAGCATTATAATAGTCCTTCAGCTCCTCAGAAAAAAAATCTTTTAAAGTAAGCCTTTCTTCTATCGCAATAGGTTCCCGTATACATATAATGGATTTTTTCTCACATACTTTTTCTATCTGTCTCAATGAATTTTCCATATCCACATCATTCAAATACATTAAAATTCCAACTATCAAAATCCGGTTATATAAACCTTTTCCATTTTTTTTTAATATTTCGGCTATCTCACTGGCACCCCCCACACAATAAGAGAATCTGCTCCTATGATTTCTTTTCTTAGCAATTTCTATCAACTCCTCGCTAAAATCCATACCGCAGTATTCTGTAATATCTTCCGGCAACGCATCTGCCCATCTTCCGATTCCACATGCAACATCCAATACTTTTGCGTCTTTTTCCATATGTAGCAACGGCATAAGTTTTTCTATCTCTTTTTGATTTCTCTGTCTCACTATTTCTGCATGATTATCCTGATACATGGTAACCGAATATGGGTTATTTTCCTGAAATTTTTCTGCTCGTTTCTTAAAAAAGAGTTTTGTATCGTTGTAATCGATATTTTCAACTTTTTCCTTAATTCGCATTATTTTCTTCCTCTCATCATTCTGATATCTACCACTATAGCATCATAAATTTTCTTTATGATGCTGCAGAGATAAAGCAAATAAATGTTTATCCATTTTTTTTATATCATATGGTGTTTCTTTCACACAGGAAAAACAAGGCATCTCTTCTATTTGCATTTTTGTATGTTTTTCCCGAATAGTCATCATCTTTTCTCCCAACCAAGCATCTTTAACTCCCATATGATTTATATCCTCTACAATAAGTCGATTATCCGATTCACTACAACATAAAGATAAATATCCCTCACAGGTCACATTGATAGAATTCCATAATACAGCGCATGGGATTGTATGCTTTATCTCAAATGATTTGATAGATAAATTTGACAAATCACATCTTTCTTGCAAACTATCTAACTTTTGTCCTGCATATCCACAAGGATAATAAAATACAACTTCATCACAATAATGACTAACCAACTGATTAAATTTTTCTAATTCTTTATAATTTTGCTTTACCCCTACACATGAAACAAATATTTTATAGTTCTTCCCTGTTTCTTTACGATATTTCCAAGAAAATTTTAGGGCATTTATTGCATTTTCGTAATTGTCAGCCCCATGTATTTTCTTATAGGTTTCTCTACTTCCAGCATTAATGGAAAATTTTATACTATCTAATCCTGCTTCAAATAATCTTGTCAACAATTCCTCATTTGCCAGCGAACCATTGGTTGTAATAAACGAATACTCATATCCTAATTTTTTAGAATATTCCACCAGTTCAGGAAGCCTTTTATATAATAAGGGTTCTCCATTCATATGAAAACAAATCCTTTTATCTGCTCCTAAAAAATCGGCACACTCTTTCATCACTCTCTTTGCCAATTCAAAGTCTATCATTTTTTTAGGACGATGACTCTCTACATTAGGACAAAACATACATTTATGGTTGCAGGCATTTGTCACTTCCAATTGTAACAATACACCGTCCAATGATATCTGCTGACCATTTACAGTTGTTTCAAGTTTTTTACTATACCGTTCTGTTAGATTCATCACTGTATTCCTCACATTTTTTCCATATTTGCGCCATACTTCCAAATTGTAGTTTATCTACTTTAACTTCCTCAAGAAGTATATCCCCCATACTTTAAGGCATCATATACTTTCCTGACAATTAACCTTGCCTCGTTGGTATTCATAATGCATGTCAGCAATCCCATCATCATAATATTATCATATTTATCAGGGATCAGATTGATTTTTCTTGCATCTGCATGGTAAAAACATACATTTTGAATTTCATTTTCTTTTGCTTTGCTGTTTGCAGCATCAACCATCTTTTTTGAATACTCAAATCCCTCAACCATTTTTACTTTATCTGCAATTTTAAATGACCAGCTACCGTCTGCAGATGCTAAATCACATACAATCTGTTTTTTATCCAAATGATTAACAAAATTTTTTTCAAAAAATTCCTTTTGATTTTGATAACGTTGACTTGAAACGGTATTTACATTCCACGCCGTTTGATCCTGCCAATAATCTAACTTAGAATTCTTATAATGATCCTGTATTTCATTAAAGACCTCTATATTCTCTGTATAAAATGCCTCATTTTCTCCTATATAGGCTCCTTTCGACATAATATCTATATACCATAAATTTTCTTCTATTTCCGCTTTCTTCTTCCGTAAATCTTCTTCTATTCTCTTATATGCTTCTAATTCTTCCAACGTTTTTCTCATAATATCCCCTATAACTCCTTTAACTTATTATATATATTCTCTGCCGCAGTTTTTCCTGTCATATTTACATAGTCCATATTTTCTTTGAAAAGCTCCTGTCGTTCTTTATGCTTGTAATCCCTCTGCCCTATTACAATGTCAGCAACAAATTTTCGAATTTCTTCCTTTGATTTTCCATCTGCCAAATAATATACACCTTTTATACCTTGTCCAATATCATTAAAATATTGTTCTGGTCTACATAAAAACAATCCTGGTTTATCCGCATATAGGTATTCTGCCAAAAAAGAAATACTATCTAATATCATGGCATCCGAATATAGAAATAAATCTTTATAATCTCCTTTCTCCATAACATAAGCATTCTTTAAACTTTTCCAACTATTTATATATTTCTCCCATTCTTCCTCATTTTCAAATATACCAGCCCGAATTGCCTTATATTTCAATTGTGGATGTGGTTTTAATATCCATATAGTCTCATTTTCATATTTTTGGGCAAGTTCAAGCATAAAGTTGTAATTATATTGAAATGTGGAAAAAATAACAGTTCCCTCATCTTCTATCGAATGATGTGGTGCATAAATAATCCTTTTTGCTTTTTTCTTTCCACTTTTCTTCTCCACTTTCTCCCAAATATCTTCTCCATTCTTCTCGTACTGGTAAAACTTATCCATTTTAGGATATCCTGTATAACATGCACTCGCATCACCAATAAACGAATACTTATGAGCCATTTTCACATCCATAGCAGTACATTCAAAAATCTTCCATGCAACATTATGTATTAACTGATTATACTGGTCATACACAAAAGTTGCATTTTTATTTTCTGCAAGTAGATATCCATATGGGATATATGTATGTAATACACTTAATGGATATTTTTCCAATCTATAATCTGAGTGAAATAACCCCATCCAAGGAGTAGTCCATATACATATTTCCGGTCTAAATCCTATTTCTTCCCATGTATATAATCTGCCATCTTCCAAATTTAAAGTTCCTACTATACGCAATCTTTTTTTTTGGAAAAATGCTAAATTTTTCTCATACTCTTCGCGCACCATTCTCTCGTCTAGTCCAATATAATTTGCCATCAGAAAGATATATGGTTCAAACCTTTCAGAATTATCCAGCAAATTATATAATTCATCGCCTATCCATGTTGATGAATAATTCACAATAAATCCAACAACAATTTTTTCCTGTTTCCTAATCCTGGTAAGATTAATTTGCTCTAAATATGATTTTATTTGCAAATAAAAATCTTTTCCATTTTCCAATAACATTGTTGTCCGCAACAAAGCTGCTAAATATTCGTATGTAAATTGTCCTATTGTATCCTCATTTATGTAATTTTGATCTATCGCTTCCAGCAACAGATCTACCATCTTTTTTTCATATTCTTTCATATTATTCCCCATCTTTAGCACATATTAAAATCATGTACTTCTTTTAAAACATCTGTTTCCATGTCATATAATTTTCTTTTCTTAGTGCATACCAATAAATATCTTTATACGACTCTCCTATTTTCAAATGTTCTTTAAAACACCCTTCCAACTCCAAGTGATTTCTTTCGTAAAAAGCAATTGCTCTTTCATTATCTTTCCTTACATAAAGATAAACCTTATTGAGTTCTAACTCTTCAAATGCGACTCCCATAATTAATCTAAGTGCTGATGTTCCAATATTTTTTCCTATAGCTATTGGATGCAGCGCAATGGCAAACTCTGCATGTTTGTTGTCACGGTCAATATTTTTTAAACTGACTGTTCCTAAATATGTTTGTTTTTGATCAGTTATTGCATAATGCAAATTGCATTTGTCGTCCCAACTCTTCTCAATAAAATGACAGCATGTTTCTATACTCTGTTTTGCCGGATCATACTGCATTTTCTCATAAATGTCTGGAGTCTGCATCCATTCCAACATACTTTTTGCATCTGACATTGCAAGTTTTCTTAATCTTATTTCAGATTTTAATAACGGTTTACACATTCTATTGTCCACTCAATCTGTTCCTCCGTCATTCCCGGATATAAAGGAATACTGACTTCTTCTGCACAAATCTGCTTTGTAACCGGATAATCTTCCATTTGCACACGATACTCCACATATGCTTTCTGCATCATAATAGGAGTCGGATAATGCACATTTGCACATATCTCATTCTTCTTCAAATAACTAATAAAATCGTCTCTTTTTTTTACTAGCAACGGATATATATGATATACAGATTCTTTTATATTCTCAGGCATACAAGGCAACACTATTTGGGAATTGTGTATTCTACTCGAATAAAGTGTTGCAATCCTCCTTCGTTCTTCATTCCACTGCTCCAGATACTTTAACTTCACTGTTAAAAAAGCTGCCTGAAATTCATCTAATCTTGAATTACAACCTTTATACACATGGTTATATTTCTCATAAGAACCGTAATTTTCATACGCACGAATTTTTTCTGCAAGTTCTATATCGTCTGTAACTACAGCACCTGCATCCCCCAACGCTCCTAAATTCTTTCCTGGATAAAAACTAAATGCTGCCGCATCTCCCAAACTTCCTGTTTTTACTCCATTTATCTCTGCTCCATGTGCCTGTGCTGCATCTTCAATAATTTTTAAGGAATATTTATCTGCAAATTTTCGTAATTGTACGACATTTACAGTTCTTCCGTACAGATGAACTACAACAATAGCCTTTGTTCTGTCTGTAATTTTCGCTTCAATTTTATCTATATCAATATTATATGTTGTAATATCAGCATCTACAAATACCGGTGTTGCTCCAACATAAGTTATAGCCAAAACAGTGGCAATGAACGTATTTGCCGGGACGATTACTTCATCCCCCTTTCCGATTCCGTATGCCAGCAAAATCAGGCGAATCGCATCCAATCCATTTCCACAACCCACACATGCTTTTGCTCCACAAAAATCTGCGAATTTACGCTCAAACTTTTTATCTTCCTCTCCGCCGATAAACCATTCCCGATCCATCACCTGATGATACGCCGTATCTAATTCCTCTCGTATTTCATCATGGATTTTTCCTAAATCCAAATATGGTACCTCTATCATTTTTCACGTTCCTCGTAATATAATACTCTATCTGTTAACAGTCTCTATTATATTTTTCACTTTCTCAATCACTTCATCCTGCTGCTCATCCGTCAGTTTTGGAAAAATTGGCAGACTGATAATATGTGTATATAACTCTTCTGCCACAGGACAATGCACATCCTTAAATCCGTGTTCCTGATAATATGGATGATAGTAAACCGGTATATAATGTACATTCACTCCAATTCCTTGTGCACGCAATGCCTCGAATACTTCTTTCCTGTCTTTATTTTTTACCTGAATTATGTAAAGATGCCATCCACTCTTTGTATCTGGAAGCTGATATGGTATAACAATATTTTCACAGTCTGCAAATGCTTCATTATAACGCTCCACAATTTCACGTCTGCGGTCGATAAACCGGTCTAACTTTTTCATCTGTGTACAACCTAATGCACACTGGATATCTGTCATGCGATAATTATATCCAAGATCGATCTGCTGATAAAACCACGATCCCTCATTACGTGTCATCTGGCTCTCATCTCTTGTAATTCCATGGCTGCGGAATAAGACCAGCTTTTTATATAATATTTCATCATTTGTTACGATCATTCCACCTTCGCCTGTCGTAATCGGTTTTACTGGATGAAAACTAAATGTGGTCATATCGGACATGGAACCAATCCTTTTCCCTTTATATTCCGATCCAAGCGCATGCGCAGCATCCTCAATAACAATAAGATGATGCTCCCTTGCAATTTTATGTATCGCATCCATATCGCATGGCTGTCCTGCCAGATGTACCGGGATGATTGCTTTTGTTTTGTCTGTAATCTTGCGTTCAATATCTTTTGGATCAATATTATATGTTTTCGGATCAACGTCAGCAAATACCGGTGTACCTCCGCAATATAATATACAGTTGGCTGAAGCAGCGAACGTAATTGGCGTTGTAATGACTTCATCTCCCGGTCCAATCCCTGCTGCGTGACAGGCTGCATGGAGTGCCGCAGTATCATTTGATATTGCAACTGCATATTTTGCTCCAACATAATCTGCAACTAATTTTTCAAATTCCGCAATTTTCGGTCCTGTTGTCAGATAATCTGAGCGCAATACTTTTACGACTTCTTCTATATCATCTTCCTCTATTGTTTGTCTTCCGTACGGTATCATAATAATTACCTATATGTGTTCTTACACAATCCTTTCCGCTTTTTATCTGTTTTTCTCGCTACTTCTGCATAACTTCTGTTAATACTTTCCATACCTTTGTTCGATTTCTAACCGCATGTTCTACAATAATCTGTACCATTTCTAAAGTACACATGCCTCCTTCTAATCTCTCAACAAGGATTCTGGCCGCTTCCCATGAATTTTTTAATTCCACTCTCCAGAGTAACCATTTAATTTCTCTCTCCAAAATCTTAAAACTATCCCAATCCGTTTTATTTGTATTATTCAACGTTTTGGTTTCAATTTCCCGATTTTGCGTCTCTATATATTGTCGCAAGATAAATACATCCGTATCTGTATATCCAGATTCTTCAAAATCCTGCAATAATTTTAACAGTTCCCTTGTTATTCCATTTTCTGCACATTCAAAAATCTTTTTTTTCTTCACCTGCAAATCTGTCCAAACTCTTGTACTGTAACTATCGTCATTTTTGTCATAATAAAAACCATACTTCTGATATTTTTTGCAAAAGCATTTCCGATAATTATCATATCCCTGTTCTGTGCTTATCCCAGAATCATGTAATGCCCATACACAATCATCTTTCGGAACTACGATTTTATAACCTTTCCGCTGAAATTCCATACACTGAGATATATCATAAAAATGAAATTTATCAAACTCCTTTTCGTCCCATTCTATATCATACTGTGTGATCATAAGCATTCCATCAATTGCCTGTACTTCGATTGTATTATCTGCCTCATCCTGCAGATATTTCATATGAATCATTTCATTTCCATTATACACAAGCACATTTCCATAATTCCATGCTCGTGCTGCCTGTGCATCCCGAGGTATTTTCTTTGTACCTACCGTCCCTATCATACCGATAGTTTCATTTTTAAAAATATTTAATACATCACACAAAAAATCCTCTTTTAAAAGTAAGACATCCTGATGCAAATAAATCTTATACTTTGCATCCGATTGCCGCATTGCTGCATTATATGCTGATGTCATACTATCAGCTTCACGTATTACTAATATTTCGGTTTGAAATTGTTCCGGTATCCTCAAATCATTTATATATAACAAACACTCTTCTAACGCAGGTTCATCATTGCAGCAAATAATAAACGCTATTTTATTCATATCCATTTTTACTCTGTCCACCACTCATACATAATCATTTATTGTATTTGATTTTTCTTTTCTTCCTGATATTTTTTTATTATAGCCTGCTGCCTTTTTGCTATATCAATTATTACCTGGTCGAAATACATTGGTTCCGTATTCATTTTATAAAAATCAGTCAATTTAAAATTATATTTTTCCTCCAAAATATTCCTGCATTCCGTATCCTCAAATAACTCAATAAACCACTTTTCTGCAAAACAATTTCCTTTGTTCCAAAGTAAAAAAGCTTTCTCACATAAAATCTCTTTCTCACTATATGCATTTTTATTCTTCATATCTTCCCGGAAAATATCAGCAAAATCCTGCATAGACATTTTTCTTATACACGTTTCATGTATCCACTGCCTTTCATGTGCATCCCTTGCCAAAGTTTTTTCATTTACATCACTAAGATTTTTTCCACTTTGCGAAAACCGTCTATAAAATGTTAATCTCTCTTGCAAAATATATGTTTCCGTCTGCCCTAATACACGCAGCCACAAATCATAATCCTGAAGCTGAACTAAACCATAACGATAATATCCCGTCTGTTTTAACACCTCCGATCGGATACACGCACTAGGCGCACAAAAACAATTATTATCAATAATTAATTTTCTACTCCAGTACTCTTTCTTAAAATTATCATTACAAAATAATTTATAGAAATTATAATTTTCAGTATTTTTACAGTGATTATCTTCATCTATCACATTTACCCATGTAAAACATAGACCATATGATGGATGTTCTTCTAAAAATGTTACTTGCTTTTCCAACTTATCCGAACGCCAGCAATCATCATGACCTATTAATGCTATATATTTTCCAACAGCATGTTCAAATCCTACATTTCCGCAATAGCATATATGGTGATTTTCTTTAAGATATATCTTCTTTATCCGTGGATCCCTATACAAAGATATTTTTTCCCTGCTTGAATCTGTTGATGCATCATCAACAACAATCACCTCTATGTTGCGATATGTTTGTTTTAAGGCACTATCAATTGTATTTTCTATAAAATTTTCACCATTGTAAACCGGAATAATCACACTGACCAACGGCTCTTGTTTTTCTGTTTTTAACAAACATGGATAGACATTATATGATTCTCTTAAACTTACGGCTGAGATTTTTCTGATCGCATCCCTTGATATGCATCCTTTTGTTACTAACTCTTTTAATTCTTCAATTCGTTCATCGCTTCGTTCATACTCGATACGCAATATTACCAGACGCACCCAGTTATAATATTCCATAATCTGCTCCCAGTTCTGCAATGAAAACCATTCGCTGTGCACACCACTAGCACTTGCTTCTTCCAGTCTGTACACTTCCATTAAATTACTAATCTCTCGTAATTCTGTATTTATGAAATTTTTATCACGCATTTCATCAGCAATTTCATCTAATTCTTTATAATGATGCTGAACAAATAACTGAATCAGTTCATTTTTTAATCCTTTTATCTTAGAAAAATCTTCAACCCTCTGTTTTCCTTTTTCCCTGTCTACACTGTTCTGAAATATGTCTGGATAGTTTGAAATCATTTTTTCTCTATAAAAATCATACTTCTCTACATCATGACAGCCACAATCATGATAGCACCACGCATTTTTCTGAAACGGAACTACGACTTTATATCCATGTTTCTTCATTTCCAACGATTGCGATATATCATAAAAATCCCAACCATCTAACACATCTTCTCTCCACAATATATCATACTGTGTAGCTATTAAAAGACCGTTTACAGCCTCTACCTCTTGCCAGCTCTGGTTTTCCCTTTGCTCAAAGAAATTCGTATCCATCACGCAATGCCCATCATATGCTATTATACTTCCGACTTTCCAGTTCAAACAGCAATCAGCATCCAGGGGAACTTTTTCCATTCCTAATACTCCAAGCATACCTATTGCCTTATCACTATTAAACACTTGTAAAAGATCACTGATGAAGTTGCGATTTAATATCAGAGTATCCTGATGCAAATACACCTTATATTTTGCGTCACTCGCCTGCATTCCTGCATTATAACCCTCTGCCATAGAATTTGCTTCTTGTATACATATAATATCTGTACAATACCCAACCGGTACTTCCAGTTCATTAATATATCTGACACATTCTTCATAATATAATGCATTATTTGTGCAAATTATAAATGCTATTTTTTGTTTATTCATCAATGCGCTCACTTTCTACATTAAGTTACTGCCATAAAAAATTAACGGTAGAAAAAACTGTGTTTTCTACCGTTTTTTATGCTACTCATCATGCTTTCACTCTACATATTTTACTTCAAAACCTCGAGAACCGCTTTTGCATCATTATTATACTGTGCTAAAATACTCTGAGACGCATTCACCAAAATCCGATTTGTAGAGTGAAGTACCAATTCCATATTCATATTGGTATCCCTGCGAAGTGACTCTGCACTCTGTGTATTTTCAGAAGTATTATCTGTATTGCGCGCTGCATGTTCTAACTGTTGTAACTGACCACCAAAACCATCACGCCACATTGCAGCTTTTTCAATCGCATCCTGTACCGTCTTAATAGACTCTGCTGCCTTCGCATGAGAAGATACATCCACTTTATCTACGCCAAGGTTTTCCTTGCCTGCATTTACAAAATGAATTGTGAGACTCTGACCTGCCAATGCACCTGTCTGGATTTTAAAATATCCCGGATCAGCCTGTGGTGTTCCAGCTGCTAACATATACTGCTGATTGAAATTCGTCGTATATGCAATACGATCAATTTCTTTATTTAACTGGTCTATCTCATTTTGAATTGCATCACGATCATCATGTGTATTCGTATCATTCGCAGCCTGCGTAGTAAGCTCTGTCATACGATCCAGTACATCCTGAGTTTCCTGCAATGCTGCATCTGCGGTCTGTAACATACTGATTCCGTCCTGCACATTTCTCGATGCCTTATTCAACCCCTTAATCTGATGGCGCATGGTTTCAGTAATCTGTAAACCAACTGCATCATCATTTGCTGAAATAATTTTATAGCCGCTAGACAGTTTCTTGGAGGAATCTTCCATTTTCTTGACATTATAACGTAATTGTCTGCTCTGTCCGATTGCTGCCATATTATGATTAACCACCATGTTTTTCCACCTCTTCCTTGAGTTCATATTCCTAATATTTATATCGTTCGTTTTATTGTATATCTTTAGATAAATTTAACTATTTTAATTTCTTATTCTATTATATAGCATTATAAGCTATCTTCGCAGACATTCGGCAATATTCCATTATTAAATCACCTATCTGTTTAAAATCTTCCACTCCTACATCCTTATTAATAAGTTTAATTAATACAGTATAAAATTCTCCATCTTTCAAATATGGATTCTTCATATAGTTGGGAAATACTTCCTTTACACGCTTTGACATTTTTTTATAAACATCATACAAAGGCTCATCGCATCTGTTAAATAGCTTAATCAACGTACTGCAATAATATGAATCTAAATAATCTCTTTCTATCTCATAATAATGCGTATGAAAAATACCAAGTTTTTTATACTGCACTAACTTCAATTCCTCTATTTGCATTTGATCCAGATAAAAAGTAGTGTTTCTTAGATGAACTGTTGAATCTTCACGCTGTCTATAATGATAGTAATTATTTTGCAAATGATAATTACTTCGTGTATACAAACGCATGATTGCATACCAATAATTATCCTCGTATTTTAAATGGCATGGAAATTCTATCGAATTTTTATCTATTATCTCTTTATTATAAATCCCAGTCACTATTCCTTCTCCATACCCCATATGTGAAAAGTCTGTAATCCAATGGTTTCCTCCTTCCAAAATATTTTTTGAAAAGTTATCAAATATATCTCCATTTTTTGAATAAATAACTTCTCTCCCATCCGGGAAATTTTCCATTCTTCCACAATCTACTACGTCACACCCATACTTTTCTATACATCTGTATAAGTCCAGATACATTGCCGGTTCAATCCAGTCATCAGAGTCAACAAATCCAATATAATCCGCCTTGGCATATCCGATACCTACGTTCTTAGCACCTCCCTGAGAAAGATTTTCATCTAAATGAATTGCAACTACTTCCTGTGGATGTTTTCTTTCAAATTGTTTAATACATTCCCATGTACTTCCATTATCAGTTGATGCATCATCAACAAAAATGCACTGTAAATTTTCAAATCCCAATGTCTGCATTTCAAGTGAGAGCATACATTGCGGCAAATACTGTGCTGTATTGTAGCATGGAATGATCACTGAAATTAACGGTTTCATCTATTTTCCCCTTCTAATCTTTATAAGCGTCTTAATATCATAAACCAGCATAAAAAAAACCAAAATAAATCCCAGATAACCATTGATGCCATACAAAACATTGATCAGTCCTTTATATGGTACAAAACATGCAATAATACATCCAATAACACCACCGGCAATTGTAACGATTTTATATCTTACAGAATTTTCTTTCGATATTCTTCTCACACCTGTCCACAAAAGCGGTACGGCTGACGTATAAATACCCGCACAGATAATAATCGCAAACACCTGCGCCAGCCACGGTGCGATCTGATTCGCCAGTTCCAGTGCCGGGATATCAGCTCCTGCAGTAATGTTAATATGTCCGATCAATGCAATACAACATATGGTCGATGCACCAAATATAAACAATGCCGAAAGAAGCATTCCAATATTCACTTCTTTTAACTTATTCTTTGCTCCAATCTCAGCCAAAAATGCCGCGAACCACAAAATAACAAATCCACCATAGGAGGCTCCTGATTTCAATGGATTTCCACCTCCAACCTGCTGCATCACATCCGTATAATTTCCAGCATCAATACTCGCCATATTTCCCATGAAATCAGGCCACCCTGTTACCGCTGTAATTCCGGCGATTATCAAAATCATAACAATAATAAGCGGCCCGATTTTGCTCAACGCATTCAATATTCCATCCAGTCCAAAAATAACCGTACAGACAACAAGTATCGTAAGCCCAACGGCTCCAGTTCCTTTCGGCAGTCCCCACTGCTGGGTAAGCGTTGAGTTTGCACCTCCACACATAACCACAAAACTCATATAACAGAAAAATGCTGAAAATATATCAAAAAAAATACTGGCATACTTTCCAAACTTATCTCCAAAGCAACTACAGTATACCCGGTAAATCTCCCCGCCTCGTTCAAGTCCAAGGCGATTACCATTTGTTGCAAAAGACAGATTCGTGTAAATATATATGATTGCCGTTACCAAAATTACTACCGGAAACATGCTTCCATAGGAAGCGTCATACTGCACCACTTCCTGCATTGTTGCAAAACCGGCACCGATATAAAATGAGATACAGGCTCCGCTTAAAGCTATGATCGACATGAGACTCAATTTAGATTTTGTCATTTATGATACATCCTTTCCTTCACTGCTCATAAGATTTTTGATAATATGTTCCGCTCCCATTCCATCCACAGTTCTGACTGCAGATTCTCTCATCTTTTGTCTTTCTTCACAATTTTCCGCCAGCAAATACATCATTTCCATCAGATCATCCCAGAATCCCGTCTTCGTCCGAACGTCTCCTGCACTTTTCATGACACCTTTTCCACATAAAGAACTTTCTCCTAACTTTTGATTATCTGCTAGAACGTATGTAATTGTCGGCATCCCACATGCACATAACTCATACAGTGTCGAACCCGCTGCTGAGACAGCCATATCACACTGCTGCATTAATTCTGACATTTTTTTTACATTCTGATGAATACATATCTGTGTATGTTTTTCTGCCAATTTTTTTATTTCTTCCACGTCCGGTTCAAATGCACCTAAAACAAGATGAAATTTGTACCCGGATAACTGCTCATTGTGCACCACTTCTCTGACAAAACGCAGTGCGATCCGCTCCGGATCTGCACCACCTGCAGAAAAAAGGATATCTGTCACCTTACTTTTTACCGGTTTTCGTTTCAGGTTCTGAAATTCCTGTCTCAATGGGACAAAATGCTCGCCTAATATTAACTGCGGCAATTCTGTTTTACTGTCCTGATACAATTTCGGATAATTCATCTCCATTGCTCCGGAATTATAGTTGATCAGAACATCGACAGGATATGCAAAACTTTTTATATCATCTATATATGCAAGTTTTGCATATTTTTTTAATTCTGTAAGATACGAATGGGTTACATAATAACCGTCTGCCAATATCACATCCGGTCGAAATTTTTGTATAACCTCCAGACACTTATTTAACTCCTGCTCCATATCATAATAATCCGTGTGCAATATCTCACATTCAAATCCATATTCTTTTATCGTCCCTGAAAAAGAATCATCTGCTGTCACATACTTACACAAAATGCCAAGTTCACGCGCAGCCATCCCCAAGGAAAGACACCTCATAATATGTCCCGCACCAATCTGTGCATTTCCATCTGCCCTGAATAGTATTTTTTTCATTTTACCTTACAACTTCCCTTAAGAGCATAAATGCCTCTGCTTTTTCCATCCCCACATTACTGCCTCTGAATGTTGCCAGTGCCCTTAATGCTTCCGCACTTCTTGGATGCGGGAATACCGTACTTTCACTCCGGTAGCACTTCATACCTTCTACTTTTGCTTCCACTGTATCTGTCACATCAATATATGCATTCGGCGTAAATGGTTCCTCATAAGTATAATTCCACTCTGTTGAAGACGGCGTTTCAAAAGAATATATCTTTTCTACAAAATAATCACCAACCGGTCTGCAAGCTGTAATGACGGCTTCACATACGATCCTGTGATCAATATTTAAGTCACCATGATGATGTGTAAAAATGGTATCCGGTTTATACTTTTCCACATATTTACTGACTACTTTGATCACGTCTAAAAGTTCCATACCATCCAATCGGTTATCCGGCAGATCACAAAAATCTATTGTCTCATATCCAACCACAGAAGCTGCCTTTCTTGCATCTTCTTTTAACATGGCGAGTTCATTTGTATCGGCATCATTCCTTTTTTCTGAGCGGGATGTGATTCCCTCTCCAACGATCACCGCCCTGCATATAATTCCCTGATCAGCGAATCTGCGTACGGCTCCGCCTACTCCAAGCAGTTCATCATCTGGATGCGCTGCAATTACTAATACATTTTTCATAAATCCTCCTTTCTCTGGACAGGTTCCAAAAAACTTTTATCGAAGATTATTATTATTCTCCAACATGACAAAAAACGGTTTCAGATCTTTTTCATTAAAATAATATTTGCATTTTGCATTTTTAAAATCTTCATACCATTCCTCTATGCTGTAATTACGCTCTATTACTCTTTTCTGATAATCAATCGGCTCTACCATTGCGTTAAAGCTTTCCGGGATTTCTTGATAGGCGTCCTCTGGAATTTTCCCACTCAGCATAGACTCAGCCCATAATACTGGCAGATTCATTCCAGCACAGGTGGCAGCATAACTCCAGGTTGAATTTCTGAAATTAATTTCACTAAAATATAACGTATCATCTTTATCTACTAAAAACTCAATCTCAAAAATTCCCTCAAATCCAATCTGCTCTAACATTTTACTCAACGCATCATATAAAAACTGATCTTTAAAATTATCTACACTATGATACGGACTATAATATCCTTTAATGTTATATTTATACAAAGATGCGATTGCTATAAAAGTCTGTCTTCCCTTGTCCGCACTGAATCCTTCCAACACCAGCTCATTTTTCTTATCAATATAATGCTGAACCAGCACTGTCGGACTCTGGATCTTTTCATAGGCTGTTTTTAATTCTTCTTCATTTTCGCAGATAAAAACATCCGCCTTCCAGCCACCAATATTAGGAGCGATCGATTTGGTGATTACCGGATATGGTACATTCTCTGGTATCTCTCCCCTTTTTACCGATACAGCCTCAAGTGTATTTAAGCCATTCTTTTTTGCCAGTTCAAGGATATTGAACTTGTCCATATACTCTGTAATACCACCATTTTTCCCGGCATTAAAAAAGATGAACTTTCCGGCAAAATCATCATAATGCTCATCCATATAGCCGACCTGTTCATCATCCGATGTGATCACGATTGGAAGATTATCCGCAGGATAATCACCATATTCTTCTAATAAAAGCTGGCATCCCTCAACGTAGTCTTTTACACGATGGCATTTTGCCACATATTTACTTGCAGATGCCACATCTGCCCGTCCCGGAATTGCAATAAAGACCGGACGGATTCCCTGCTCTCCCAGACTTCTGATGATACCTAACGGATTATAATGTTCTATTCCAAATACAATAATTGTTCTGCCATCTAACATATTTTTCCCTCTCACTTTCTTATTTCTTCAAGAAATTCTAAAACCGGCATATCAAATGAAGTGATATGTTTCCTCAGTTCCACACCCTGTTTATCCGTGTGGTATGTTCCCTTTCCCAACGTCTGTTTTTTCATTTCCTGCCAATAGTCATAGTAATAAAATGCTTTTTTGAACATTTCTACTGCCATTTCGTGCAGCATATCATAAGAACTCTTTAATGTTTGTGTCCGCAAATCACAACATGGCACCATTTCCTGTGCAATAACAAATCCTTTATCCAGTTTGTTATCAATATAATGCAGCGTCACTCCGCGAGGTGTCTGATCTATCAGACTCCACATATTAGGATCCACACCTCTGTTCCACGGCAAATAAGAAGTATGAAGATTGACAATATTGCCATTCAATTCATCAATAATTTCCATTTTAATTATTTTACTGTATGTATAACTCACAGCAAGATCAAACTGATGTTGCCTTACCCATTCAGTGGATAATTCTTCGTTCCACAATACGCATTCATTATTTTGATTTCTCATCCACTCAAACAGTTCTAATGCACATTCATTATTATACAAACATAAAATTTTCATGATGCCTGCTCCTCTTATATTAATTTAACAAATAAAAATTTACCACCCCTCTCATTTGCATTTGTAATATTCTTTTTTCACCACAGCAGGATTTCCAACAATCAGACTATACGGTGGATAATATCCTTCTCTTACAATACTTCCTGCTCCTACAACGGAATGATGTCCTATATGAACACCGCCCCCTATAAAACTCTGCGATCCGACATATACGTTATTTTCCAGAGTAATATCTTTTCTTTCTATATCTTCTGAAAGACCAATTGTCTTCTTATGTGAATCTGAACAATTTATAACTACAAATGATGCAATATCACAATTGTCACCTATCACAACTTTCGCACCCTTTGCATTTACTTCCGACATACCACCTATATACACATTTTCACCAATTTCAGGTTCGCCGCTAATCCAGACAAGTGGATGAAACCGGTTTTCTTTAATATCCGTTAATTCTGTAAATAAGTTTTGAAATTCATCTTTTGTCATTACATGATATCCTCCATTGTAAGTTGAACATTTGCCTTTATATCATGTTTTGCCTGTTTTCCAATCACATCATCCCATCTGCTTCCAGACAGTCCGTCTCCCGGACGACGCATACAAAGATTCTGCTCTGTAAACACCTCTCCCTGCTCTATATCACAGGAAGTGGTAATTGAACGGTGATATTCATTCCGTATCTGCATTTCTTTTTCTGTCGGCTGTAAATCTTTACTTCCAAGCATCTGATATGCAATTCGAACATCTGATACCCATTTTTTCAAGTCTTCTGGTTCTTCCGAAAACCAGTGATCCGGTCCCGGCAAATTATGGTCTAACGTAAAATGTTTTTCAAATATCTTTGCTCCATATGCAACCGCCATAACTGCTGCCGTACTTCCTACTGTGTGATCTGATAACCCCAGAATAAGTCCGGGATACTTTTCACGCAATGTTAATAATTTTCGGATATTAACATCCTCCGGCGGCGTCGGATATTCCGATGTACATAAGAACAGGCATAATTCCTTGTCTGTATATACTCCTGCATTTTTTAATGTAAGATCGATTTCCTCTTTTGTTGCCATACCACAGGACAATAGGAGTGGTACATTCTCGGTTGCATATCGCCGGATCAACGGTATATTCACAAAGTCATCTGAACCAACCTTCACTGCCTGAACTCCTATTGACATCAATAATTCAAGATCAGACACATTTCCAGGTGTTGAGAGAAACAAGATTCCCTGCGAATCGCAAAACTCTTTTAACTCTCTCCATTGCCTGGCAGTAAATTCTGACCTCTCAAACATATCAATGATAGGTTCCGTGATCTCTTTTCCCTGTGATCTGTATGTATAGGTCAGTCTTCTGTCCTGAATAAAGTCTTTTGCATAAAAAGTCTGAAACTTTACTGCATCGACTCCCGCATCTTTTGCAGAAAGAACCATCTTCTTTGCAAGCTCCATATCACCATTATGATTGATCCCTGCCTCTGCAATAATGAACGGAGGATATCCTTCCCCTATTTTTTTCCCATTGATCTCTATCGTTTTCATTCTTTTCCCCTGCACATCTGAAACTTTAATTCTGCCAATTCCCAGTCGCTCTGGTTGTCAATATCCTGAACTTCCATCTCCGAGACCTCAAACGGGACGGTGTGATTGGAAAGGAAATTAGGATTCTTTAAAAATGCTGCTGTTTTGCACCAGTAGAACTGTCCACAATCATGTAAAACTGTCTCCAGATCCTGTGACCGCATATCGATCGCCTCCGGCTGCACCGGCTGTAATACACCATCACGAAGCACCATTCCTCTCTGTGGCGGGAATGAAAATGGCACCATCGGAACTACATTATAAACATTTTCGTTTTCTAACAGCTTATGACTTTCCTGCAATTTCTGCGCCGTGACAAACGGTGCTGTCGGGTAAATACAGCAGAACTCATCATAATATTTTCCCTGCTGCCGGTATCTGTCCAATACCTCTTTCAGCACATCCGTTGTATCTGCCATATCATTCGCATTTTCGGCACTTCGCATGAATGGAACTGCTGCTCCATAGGATTTAGCAATCTCCGCTATCTCCTGACTGTCTGTTGAGACCATAACTTCGTCAAACATTCCACTTTGTAATGCTGTCTCAATACTGTAAGCAATGATCGGTTTCCCGCAAAACTCTTTAATATTCTTTTTTGGAATTCGCTTTGATCCGCCTCTGGCAGTAATAATTGCAACCACGCTCATAAATTTGTTCTCCATTTTTCGAATACAGACCTTTATAATTTAATGTATCTCCACATCTTTCAAACGTTCTTTAATTTCATCCACAGAAAGCCACTGTGTATTATTACCAGAACTATACTCAAATCCCTGTTCTACCTTTTTACCGCCAGCCTGTATTTTTGAAGCATCCCACCAGTCAAAATGTGGATAAACAATAAAATGTTTATCATATTCATACGTCAGCATAGAGTCCTCTTTTGTTACCATCACTTCATGCAGCTTCTCTCCTTCACGGATTCCAACCTCAGGCATCTCACATCCCGGTAAAATTGCCTGTGCCAGATCTGTGATTTTAAAGGAAGGAATTTTGGAAATAAATGTCTCTCCACCTTTTGCCTCACTGAGTGCCTTAATAACAAGCTGAACTCCCTCATCCAAGCTAATCCAGAATCTCGTCATACGGTAATCTGTTATTGGAAGTTCTTTTCCCCCATTTGCAACAATATCCTGGAAAAATGGAATAACAGATCCCCTGCTTCCTGCCACATTTCCATATCTTACGATTGAGAAACAAACATCCTTTTCGCCGGAATATGCATTTGCTGCAATAAACAGTTTGTCGGATACAAGTTTTGTTCCGCCATATAAATTGATCGGATTTACTGCCTTATCTGTAGAAAGTGCGACCACACGCTTTACACCACAGTCAAGTGCTGCATCCACGATATTCATTGCGCCATTAATATTTGTTTTCACTGCTTCCATAGGATTATATTCGCATGCCGGAACCTGTTTTAAAGCTGCTGCATGCACTACATAATCCACACCTTCAAACGCACGGTAAAGCCTGTCTTTATCACGTACATCTCCAATAAAGAAACGCAGTTTATCCTTATATTTTCTAAATTTATTTGCCATATTGAACTGTTTAAATTCATCTCTGGAATAAATAATGATTTTCTTAGGGTCATAATGTGTTAACACATATTCTGTGAACGCATTACCAAAAGATCCGGTACCACCGGTTACAAGAATTGTTTTACCATTTAACATTTTGTGCCTCCTGCATTTACGATTGCATCCTGCAATACTAATTATTTATCGGCTTTATCAAAAGAAGCCAGCTTTCGTATAAATACGAAAGCTGGTACTCTTCGTTGTATTTATTTAATTACTTCCTTTGCACTTACACCCAGCTGTTCAAACACCGGAATGATCTTTTTGAATTCTTCTGCCATTTTTGCATCATCATTCTCACCGATTGACTGACCTAATGCTGTTACCGCCGCATTAAAAGATTCCTTATTCACTCTCTCTTTTCCATCATTGAGAACTTCCATTGTTCCATTCACTACCTGGATTTCCCAGTTAATTGCATCTACGATAGATTTCAAGAATTTATCTGTATCATCCAGACGTTCTCCGGACAATTCCTTCACGATGATATTCATATTTTTCACTAATCGTTCATTAAACTCAGCCAAAACCTCCAGTGCTTCTAACTGTTCTTTTCTTGCATCTTCCATGATTGTCTTTCCCTCACCCTCCAAGGTTCCTTTCTGTCATTTTGTATATATATCGGCTCATTATGCCTATATCATTAGTTTTCTGAAATTTTCTCTCATTCTCTTTCAAAAATCTGTCCTAAGTCTTTTATCTAATATATCTAGAAATTGCTCTGCACGTTTATCCCAGGTATGCAGCAACAATGTTTTCTGCTTACCATTTTGTGCAATTATTTTTCTATATTCCTCATGATCAAACAAATACTTGATTTTATCTGGCAGCTTTTCTCTCTCTTCCAAAGAAAAGGTCAGCAGATCTTCATCCGTATATTTTCCCATCAGATATGTTGTATCATCTGTCACCAGCACAGCTCCCGCAAGCATAATATTTGCCATTCGTTCTGTAAAACCGCCTTTGTGCCACGACATAATATTTAGGGAAAGCTTTGATTTTTTCCATATATCAAGACTCTCCTCTACCGTTACATTTGGATGACAGATAAGGTTCGGATGACTGGTCAGCGGACAATTCATCCAACTGTCTCCAAAAACGTCCAGCTTGATTCCACTCTGTAAAATGCACCGCAGCACGCGGTCTCTGTAATAATGCATCACACAATAGATCACTCGTCGCAAGTCATACAACAAGTCCAAAAACTCCTCATCCGATAGTATCATTCCACGCAATTCCAGTACTTTCTGTAATGCTCCTTCCGCCGTCAATGCAGAATTTTTGCGCATGATTAAAAGAAAATGATTTGCAAGAAAACGTTTTTTCCGTTCCATCTGATGGATCAGTAATACCTCATTCCAATAATCACCATATGTTCCCACAAATGTCAAGTCATAGATTCTCTCTTTCTCCTGTATATCATCAGACATCATTCCTGCAGGAGGAAACAATATCGCATTGTGATGAAAGTACTTTTCTATAAAATTCACATAATTCATGTCGTGTGTCAGCACATAAAAATCCGGGTACTGCTGTTTTAAATGTGTCCGCATCCATACCGGATGATCAAAGATAAAATTATATTTCGGTCCATAAATATATTCATGCAGATAATTCACTTCATCTTTCATTTTTACAGAAAAAAGATATGACTGTACCCCAATCACAGCCTGAAAATGCTGATTCATATATAGTGTCAACTCCCCAATGTCCTGTTTTTCACAATCAAAATATTTTACTTTTTTTCCTGCTCTTGATAATGCCCTTCCAAACTGTTCCGCAAAAATATTCAATACATTATGGCATACATCGTCTCCCTTGTACATTAGAATATCACAGCTACCTTCTGCCAGTTTCCAGTACTCTGCATCTTTGCGGATCATATGTTCCAAAAAGGTCATTGGTTCCGTCCCTCTTCCTGCTATCTGAGCTTCTGATAACACCGCTGTAATAACACCATCAAATATTCCATCATTTTGTAACTCTACACTATACCGCCCGATCAAATAACAGTCTGTCTTCCATCCCTCTTCAACACTACCATTCTTTTCATCATCTAATCTGATATAATCTATCTCCGTATCTAATGGTTCATCCACAAAAATAACAGGACTTTCTATCGCTATGCGTATCAACAATTCATACTTTTTCTTTGCACTCAAATATGCATTCACTCCGCCTGCCTGCACAACCATTGCCCGTTCTATCCATATTGGTCCTTCACATATTGTCTCATCCAACAGGAGTTCTAACCATGTCACTCCATCTTTGGCATGCTTTAACACCCTTGCCATAAAAACACCTTTTCTCTTGTAAATCTTTTATTAATTAGTATATAATATCCATAGTAAAAACGCAAACAATTCAAGAGGAACCTGATTTATGAACATTCTCATTTACCGCTATGGAAGCATCTGTGAACCAGACATTATTACTGGATTTCAATCACTTGGAAACCAGGTATCAGAAATTACGGCAGAAATATATAATAAAAATCTGTCTCCCTCTGAAGGTGTTACACTTTTAAAAAATGAACTTTTGACACATTCCTATGATTTTGTATTCAGTATTAATTTTTTCCCCTTTATTTCAGAAGTGTGCAATATTTTTCGAATACGTTACATCTGCTGGACTGTGGACAGCCCTGTAATGGAACTTTATTCCAATTCCATCCAGAATTCCTGGAATCGTATTTTTATGTTTGACAAAGCACAATACAATGAATTTTCTGTCAAAAATCCTAAGGGAATTTTTCATCTGCCTTTAGCAAGCAATCCTGCCCGTTGGGAGTCCGTAATAAGCAGTGCTACACCATCCCAAATCAAGCGTTATTCCGGCGAAGTTGCTTTTGTTGGTTCTCTCTATACAGAAAAAAGCCCATATCGTCGTCTGAAAAATGCCCCCGATTATCTGACCGGATATTTAGACGGCATTATGGCTGCCCAGCAAAAAATATATGGTTATGATTTTCTTGAAGAAGTACTTCCAGATCCAATCGTAAAGGATTTTCGCAAGCATTTCACAGACTTTTACACTGCACCTGAACAATCTTTTTGTAACGATCGCTCCACTCTGGCACAGCTGTATCTCGACACCGAAATTTCAGCACGTGAACGTGTAGATACCATGAAGCTTCTCGGGGCACAGTATCATGTGGATTTATACACCGGCAGTGATATCTCCGATCTTCCGGTAAAAAACAGGGGACTTGTAAAAACCCTGACGGAAATGCCTGTTGTATTCCATTACAGTAAAATAAACTTAAACATTACGGCAAAATCAATCCGCTCAGGTCTTCCACTCCGTATTTTCGATATTTTAGGCTGTGGCGGATTCTGCCTTACTAATTATCAACCCGAGTTATCCGATTATTTTACCATCGGCTCTGATTTGGAATGTTATACTGATGAAAAAGACCTATTAGATAAAGTTTCCTATTATCTGGCACATGAAGATGAGCGTGCTCGAATTGCACGAAATGGTTTTGAAACTATAAAAAAATATCATAACTACCCGGAGCGTCTGCTTCAAATGCTGTCGCTCGCCTATGGAATAAATGAGGATACCTTATGAAAATATTATTTTTAAACTCTCCTGCTTTTGCCAAACAAGATATGTTAGATGCTTTTACTGCCTGTAATATTCAATACGATTTGTTTTTTCACAATGATTACCATGAACGCCAAAGTCCAGCATTTGAAGTTGCATTTCTTGCTGCTTTAGAAAAATGCAACTACGACTTTGTATTTTCTTTTAATTATTTTCCAATCATATCTCGTTGTTGCCAAAAGAAAAACACAAAGTATGTTTCTTATGTCTATGACAGTCCTTTGGTGGCACTGTATTCCTGCACCCTGATCAATTCATGTAATTATGTATTTCTTTTTGATAAGGCAACTTATCTGACTTTTCACGATGCAGGAATCCCAACCGTATATTATCTGCCACTCGCAGCAAATGTAAAGAGATTGACTTCTCTCGTTTGTCCGGATTCTCTGAGAGAACGGCTTACCTCCGACGTCTCTTTTGTTGGCTCCCTCTATAATGAGAAGCACAATTTTTATGACAGACTGGAGCACATCTCTGACTATACCAGAGGATATCTAGATTCTATTATGGCTGCACAACAACAGATTTACGGTTGTTTCTTTCTCGAAGAACTATTAACTCAGAATATCCTAGATGATCTGCAAAAATCAATTCCCTATCAACCTATGTCAGATGGGACAGAAAGTGCTGCATATGTGTATGCCAATTACTTTTTATGCCGTAAAATCACAAGTAATGAACGTATCACTCTTCTAAAAGCAATTTCTGATTGTTTTCAGCTAAAACTCTATACGCATCACTCAGCAAAAGAATTACCCAAAGCTGAATTTATCGGTCCAGTTGACTATTATGATACAATGCCATTTGTATTTCAAAATAGCCGCATCAACTTAAATATTACCTTAAAAAGCATCAAGACTGGTATTCCACTTCGCTGTATGGATATCATGGGAAGCGGCAGTTTTCTGCTTACTAATTTTCAAAGTGATCTTTTGGATTTCTTTATCCCCGGAGAAGATTTTGTTTATTATGAAAATGAGGATGATCTTATTTCTAAAATTAATTACTACCTAGCACATGAACCAGAACGTCAACAGATTATAACAAACTGCACAGAAAAAATGCGCGATGCTCATACTTTCGAGCATCGCGTGCATACTATGATCAACCTTTTATAAAACTAACGTCTAATCTTTCATAATAAATTCATCAAAGTCTTCTAAGAAAAGTTTTGCTCCATTCTGATATCCTTTCAGTAAAGCAAGACTTTTCTCCACCAGTTGCTCTGGTGTCAAATCTTTCTCTGTATATATTGTATCTCCCATTTCATATTCTTCATTTTGTGCATACATACATATGTAATCCATCATGGGCAGTTTCTCAATCGTTTTGTTTAATAATGCCATCTTTTGAAGTTTCTTAACTTTTTGTAAAGTTATTTCTTCTGTTTTTATTTTCTCAAATATTTCTTTCTGTTCAGCAATACAATCCAAAATTGTTTTCTCAGTGCAAAGAATTTTTTCTCTTAAGCTTTTTAGCTGTTCTAACAGACTTAATTGCCGTTCTACTGAAAACATGGGTAAAATCTTCTGTTCTATTTTATGCACATCTAACTCCTTGTTGCATTGTGTTTTTATTACCTCTTCCAAACTCTTAATTTCTGCACCTTCAATTCTAGCTCCGCCCTCTGTTGCATCGATCACATATATTTTATCTTTGTAAATTCGTATTACCTTTTCAAACCATTGTTTGTAAAACCACATTTGGTAATCTGTTTGTAATCTTTCCCCATTAATGCCTTCTACTTCTACAATCTGCCTGCTTTTAATGTAGCTATCATTATCTCCCAATGCATCCTCAATTCCTTTTGTATGTGATACACCTCCTGTAAATGCTAAATCCTGCCCTATTAAGACTATGTTCTTAAATCCCATCTGCAAAGCTATCATAAATGCTTCTGTTGATACTGAACCACCTGATACAACATTTGGAAATTCATACCCCAAATTTTGTTTTAAAATATCATTCCATGTATCTCCAAATGAACCAAAATATAAAATATGTTCAGCATATGTATCCAACAAATTCATATTTGTCCATTGATTACATGCCCAGCACACATCTTTCAAATCCAGTCCTGAAAAAAAACGTTCCGGTGAATTCGGATCAACGCTGCACAAAAGATCCGGCTGTACTCCTGCCTGCATTACTGTACGTATCGAAGCATCAACAGCAATAATAAATGCTTTCCCTTTTGCTTCTTTTAATAAATGCACATTTTTATCCAAAGAAGGACCTGCTGATACAATAATTGCAGGAATATCCTCTATATCCTTTGTTAATAATTCCTGTTTCAATTGATTAATGTTAGAATACGGCAACATATGTTTTGTATGATATAACATATGCTGTGGAATCTGTCTGTCAAATGCTAAATGTGTCTCTTTATTCATAATTTCATTTCGCATGCATTCCAATACAGCATCCATAAATGTCTCACACTCATCATGATAAACTATATCATATCCAGGCAAAATACAGAATTCCAGTAACTTGATTCTGGTATAACCTACTAATTGTCTAAACAGTCCTTCTGCATTTCTCTCCATTTCCGAAAAATAAACTATTATTCTTTCATTTTCAAAAATATCCGTTAAATCAAAGTACCGACATGTAATTGAAAATAATGTAAAATCGGGTATACACACTACCATCAAATTTGTATCATCAAGTTTTCTGGCTAACTCACGTATATATTTGCCATCAGAAAACCCAAACACAAAATAAACACCATACAATTGTATATTATAGCGTTCAGCATATATTTCTGCTGCAGTCTGGGCATTCCATTTACTGTTTAAATTCCATCGTCTATTATTATATATTTTATATAAAACTGCTGTTCCATTATTATATTCAACACCACATTCATCTATATCTTTTTTCTCATCCAGCTTTTCAACAATGTAACTATATCTTTTTTTTAATGACAAAATATTTTTCTCAAAAAAATCCATATATTCTCCCATCATTCTATCCTATTTACTCACTCAAAAATTGAAGAAACAGCAATGTTTTTTCCATTAGGCAATCTGCCATTCCGATCATATCCTGATTCTGATAATTTTCCAGCAATTCTCGTAACATAAGCACTGCAAATCTTCCACAGGACTCCATTGTCTCTACTGAAAGATTATTAACTAATTCCTGAAGCACATTTAATATTTCTGCTACAGCAGATATGCCTTCCTGTTCTCGATTCTGGTATAATAAATATACTGCTTTTTTTATTTTTTCTGATACAATATTGATATCCATTATTTTTCCACTTCACTATTATATTTTTGGTAAAAAAAAACCGGCAGAAAACTGCCGGCTTCTTTTTAATTGAATTACTGTAACAGAGATAATACACCCTGAGTAGACTGGTTAGCCTGAGCAAGCATAGACTGTCCTGCCTGAGCAAGAATGTTATTCTTGCTGTAGTTAACCATCTCTTCAGCCATATCTGTATCACGGATACGAGACTCAGCAGACTGAGTATTCTCAGAAATGTTATCCAAGTTGGCAATTGTGTGCTCAAGACGATTCTGTAATGCACCTAAGTAAGAACGCTGCTCAGATACAACAGAGATAGCACCCTGAATATTACTCATTGCAGCACCTGCATTTGTGAAATCAGATACGCATAAGTCACTTGCACCAATTCCACCTGCATTCATAGATGCGATAGAAATTGTGATTGCCTGTCCACAGATAGAACCAACCTGAAGGCTCTTCTTTGTAAACTTACCATCGATAAGGTTCTGAGTATTGAACTGAGTTGTAGAAGAGATTCTGTCGATTTCAGATGTTAACTGATTGATCTCGGACTGGATAGCACTTCTATCAGCAGTTGTATTGGTATCGTTAGCTGCCTGTGTAGCTAACTCGTTCATACGCTGTAAGATAGAGTGTGTCTCATTTAATGCACCCTCAGCTACCTGGATTAAAGAAACACCGTCCTGAGCGTTGTCAGAAGCTTTGTTTAATCCACGGATCTGGCTTCTCATTTTCTCAGAAATTGTTAAACCAGCAGCATCATCACCTGCACGGTTGATTTTGTAACCAGAAGATAATTTCTCAGAAGATTTTGCCTGAGCGTTTGTTGTGATACCTAACTGTCTGTTAGCATTCATTGCTGTAAGATTGTGCTGTACTACCATAATTCATTTCCTCCTTGAATTTACTGCGGCTTCCATGCCGCATCGTCTAAATTTTGCAGTTTTCCTTCCCGGCCGTACGCTCCATTCTGTTCCACTGCCAAGTAACTTTTTTAAGTAACGTCCTGCATTACTTTGTTTACTTGTATTATATATCGGACATTCATCCCGATACTTTATAGTAAAAAAGAAATTTTTTTCTTTTTTCTATCTCTATTTCTTCTTGTCCGTAAACACCGGCTCGCCATAGTTTGTTTTCATCATATTCTTATAATACTGATTCACAACGCGCTGGCTCTTGCGGACTTCCCTGACCTGTTTATGTACAGATGCAAATTTTTTTGTCATTAAATCTTTATTGCGTGCTTCCTGCACCTGGATCGTGGCACTTTTACTGGTTAATTTACGGATATAATCCTGCATCTGTGCGATTTCATCACGATAACTATCCGGATAATTCTTCAGATCATCCTTCACCCGGTCAAACAGTTCCTGAAACCCATCATCCAGCAGTTCCAGCTGTTCGATCTGCATTGACTTTTCCTCTACTGTTTTATCAAAATCATCCGGATCCAATGACGGATTTTCCAGTTCTTCGCTCTGCCTGATGTTTAATTCCATGATCGCATCTAAGATTTCGCTTTTTTTCTTCAGGCTCTGTATCATAACCGGTATATATTGGTTCTTCTCCATCTCTTCTATGTCCTTACTGCTGTGTATGTGCCAGCTTCATAACCTGTTTCCAGGTATCACGCATGGTACGCAGGTGTTTCAGTACTTCTTCCATGATTTCTTTGTCTTTTTTCATATTTGCTTCCTGCAGACGTACCATCAGATAATTATATACCTCATCAAAGTCTTTTGCCACCGGATATTTATGATTTAAAGTACTCTGAAATTCCTCAATAATGCGCTCTACTTTCATGATATTATCATGCGCTTTCTGAACATCTTTCGCTTCAATCGCCTCAATCGCAATATTTGCAAACTTGATTGCTCCCTCATAAAGCATTAATGTCAGTTCTGCCGGTGATGCGGTCATAACCTTGTTGTTTGCATACGCTGCATATCCTCTGTTAGCCAGCATAAAATCATTTCCTCCATGTTAATCTTTTATTCCCGTGCATCTTAAGATTATGCACCGGTACAAATCAATCGTGTGAAAAATATATTTTCACGCGATCGTCCTGTATTTTTAATTATGATTTATTTCTCATCAGCCCCCAAACAGGTTCGATAATGAAGATGTCTGGCTCTGTAATTTAGACAATGCTGTCTCCATTGCAGAGAACTTCTTGTAATATGCGTCCTCCTGATCCTGCAGTTTCTGCTCCCACTTTTTGATCGTGGTAGTGTAATCACTGTATTCGGATGCCATCTCTTTATCATTGTATACTTTATAAATACTGCTTAAAGTTGAAGATTTCATCTTCGTTCCAATTGCATCGTATAAATTGGTCGTAAGCTGCTGCATAAAGGAAACGACCGTATCCGGATCAGAGTTGATCATTGCCATCAGCTTATCTTCGTTTCCGGAAGTTGCTGTATCGTCCTCATCACCGTCAATATGATATGCATTCTGCTGATTCTCCGGTGCATTCAAGAAACCCAGTGTCTTGATTCCAAAACTTGACAGATAATATTTCTTGCCATCAATCGTAACCGGCTGACTCATGGCATTTGTCATCAGATTCATGACGCTCTCCAGGCTGTCATCACGACGGAGCAATGAAGATTTAATTTTCTCTTCCCACTTCTCAACCTCAGAATCAGACATTGCACTCTTTTCATCATCTGTCAAAGGCTCATATCCCTTTGCCGTATCTGCGTTGTAAAGTGATGTCATTTCGTTGATCAGAGAGTTGTACTGTGTCAGGAAACTCTTGATTTTATCGTAAATTGCCTGTGTATCGGTCGCAGTTGTGACGGTAATCGCATTGGTATCCCCATCTCCGGTTGCCTGCATTGCAGTAATGGAAAGTCCGTTGATAGAGTAGGTATTCAGTGAACTGGTGTATGTAATACCGTTTAATTTAATTTCAGAATCACAGCCATCAATCTTCTTAGCACCTGAATTGGTATATTGAGAGCTCTGATCCATAATTTCTTTTGAATCCTGTACTTTCTTTACAAATGCAGCTAATGCATCACTATATTTATTTTGTCCATCAACTGTTGAAGTATCAATAGCCGCCAGATCTGCAAGTACAGAATTATCATCCAGAGTTTTCTGAGCTGTGGACATTTTTTCCTGATTCTCATTAATGTGCTTTGCATATGTATTAGTTATATTTGTAACTGCACTTGCGCCGCCTTTATTATATTCCGTCTGAATGGACTCAATAATTTTTTTTCTGGAATATTCATCGCTATCGTCTAGTGTATCCTCTGCGCTTTCATACACATTGACTTTCTCAATATCAGAGGTCAATTTGGAAATAACGTCATCGGTAAGTGTATCCTTATGATCCTCTCTGAACTTGCTGAGCAGATCTGCTGCACGGGTTGTATCAGACAATGCTGTATTTCCATGACTGTAAGTTGTCTTAACTTCTTTTTTCTGATCTTCTGTAACTGTCGCTGTTCTTCCATTGCTAACCGCATTGCCATCGATGCCAATTTCTGTAAATGTGTTATTATCCAGCTTATAAGTTTTTCCATCAGATCCAGTATATTTTCCAGCATCATTAGACGTATAGACAATACCATCATCATCTGTGTACTGCGTATAACCCTTTTGTGTTACATCTGCCTGATAATAGTTTGTAGTCTCCTTCATGGCAAGCTTCGCTACCTGTCCATCCGGCATCGTACATGCATAATACTCATTGCCATCACTGTCTTTTTCGCCAGTCGGCTTATAAACCAGACCTGCTCCTGAATCTACATAATTACCATCTGCATTTTTTGTGTATGTATTACCGCCATCATCCGTTGCAGTCGTGATTGCCTGAATGTATTTCTTATCTTTTCCACTGCTATATTCATAGATAATGCTTCCATCATCTAAGGTAGTTGACTTTTCGTATACATTACCAGATGAATCTATCACAGAATTCACTCTCTGCGTTGCACTCATGCCAAGTAAAGTTTTAAGTTTCTTCTGATCATCATCAGATAAACCACTGTTTTTTAACGCATCCATCATCTCTGTATATGCCGCTGCATATCCATATGCAGATGAAAGATTCGCATTCTGTCCTGATGCTGTCTTATATGATGCCTGCGCCTTCTGATATTTCTCGATGGCCTTCACAACATTCTGTTCTAGTTGTGTACCATCTGCATCATAGTACTGCGTATAAGACTTATATGTTGCATTTGTTGCATCCGAACCAACAGCCAGTCCCATCTGATACAGTGCTCTCGCACCTTCTGTATTTGCACCGGTCAGGGTAAAATCGTTATCTTTTCCGGTATCCTTTGAGCTAATGAAGATACGATGATTTGTTGCATCATAGTTTGCACTGACACCGGCATCTTTTAATGATGCAATCACATCACCAACGGTTGATCCCTGTGTTAATGTGATTTCTTTTGTTGTACCATCACCCTTGGTCAGGTTGATCTTTGCATCTCCACCTGTGTAGCCAAGTTCTGCAAGCGTTGTAGATGTTGTTGTACTGTTTGAAAGCTGCGCTCCGGTCAGATAACCTGCCTGTGCAACTTTAATAATGTTTAACTGCTGTGTTCCGGTCGGTGCATTATTTCCTGCCTTTACCGTTGCTTTTGTAGAATCGGAAACAGTTGTTGATTTTAAATTGTATGCAGTGGAAAGCTTCATGTTACCAACACTGGTATAGAGACTGTAAATCTTTGTATTTAAAGTTTTCCATGCATCCTGCTTCCAAGATAACTTTGTCTGTGCCTTTTTGTATTTATTCGTTTTGTAATTGTATGAAGATACAAGAGCTGAAATAATCGCTTCTGTATCAAGACCTGATGTCAAACCGGTAATTCTGATTGGCATATTATCACTCCTATCTAATGAAACTTTTCATCTGTTATTATATACTCTGCAGACAGACTGTACTGTCTTTGTTTACATTTTCTCGTCCACTAAAAGTCCTGCGACTTCCCAGACCTTTGCAATCATGTCAAGTGTTTTCTCCGGTGGATATTCCTTTAAGACTTCTTTCGTGTCCTTGTCCACAATCTTGATCATAACGCGGTTCGTGGCATCGTGAATGCCAAAGACTGCTTCCGAATTGTGTGCTTTCTTATTAATTTCTTCTACAGCTTTGCGGATCTGGGTGTTATTTCCTGCTCCTACGAGTGTTTCCTGCTCCTCATCCTTGTCGTTTCTGGCACTCAGACTGTTTTTGGTATCCGTACTGTTTTTGTTTTCTGCCTTCCATGGAGTTGTGATGTTCTCCACTGTCTGCGTTGTACCGCCTGTAGCACTTCCGCTACCTGCAGCACTGCTATTTCCTGCTGCAGCTGTCTCTACGGATTTGCCGTAAGATGCTGTCGATGTTTCCTGTATCCGTTGAACTCCCATGATCCTGACCTCCGTTTCCATGGTATTCTCAGCTTCTTTCTGCTGTAATCTGCACTTCCCTGTGTCTGTCTGCGTTTGTCAGTTATATACCAAACTATGCGCATACTTTTACTTAATCTGCAATTTATATCGGTTTCTTTGCGTATAAAATTAATACCGGAGCCGCATTTTTCTGCCTGTATAATAGAATGCACGCTCCGAGGTCATTCTATTATTGTGAATTATGTGCTCCGGTATTTTTTAGAGCAGATCTTTTAAGGATGCGATCGCATCGATATTAAGAGCTGCCTTATTTTCATTCTGAATCTGAAGATATACTTCCTTGCGGTATATCGGCACTTCTTTCGGCGCAGATATACCGATTTTTACCTGATCTCCGCGGATTTCAAGTACTGTGATCTCGATATTGTTATTTACCACCAGAGACTCACCTTTTTTTCGTGTCAATGCCAGCATTTTTATTCCTCTGCTTTCTTTCTGCCTTTTACGGCTTCATATACATTAAACTTGATTGGATAATCATCTTCCACAATCACCTGACAGCCTTTTCTGGTATCTGTATTGATTACCAAAGGTGCCTTTAAATTGACAGTCGTATCTTTCTTATCCGCCGCTGCTGTCAGCGTTACAAGTATGTAAGTATTATCTTCTGTAAGGTCTCCAAGCGGGATCAACATCTCATCGCTGACTGACGGTGCATAATCCGGTTTCAGTTCATTTGGATGCATGACCGGAAATGCAACTTCCGGTTCATCCATGGACTGGAACCACATGATCGAGGATGGTGTTCTTTCTTTTTCCTTGTCAAAAATCAATGTAAATTTTCTCAGATCCGGAAATCCGATCATCCCATTCTCTAAGGTAATGATCTTCTCCTCATCGATATCTATTTCCCCAAAAAGCCTTGTATTTGCTTTCATTCCCTTTTCCTCCTGATGCAGCCTGTGTGATCACGACATGCATTCTAAGAATAATGCTGTTAATATAATTTACAGATAGCTGAGTAATGTCACCTGATTTACTTTGGAAGCTGCCTGCAGTGATGACTGGTAAGCAGTATATGCCGCTGTATACTCTAGAATGATATCAGAGAGCTCACGGTCTTCATTCTTGGACTTTAACTCTTCCATCGTTTCCTGCTCATTTGACATACGGTTTTTCGTCAGCGCAAGGCTCTGTCCTTTGCTTCCGACGTCTGTCAATGCAAGATTGACTTTATTCAGGTAAGTATCGCAGTTCCCAATGTAGCTGTTATAGAGTTTCTGCATATTATCATTTGCATAATCACGCTCTTTTTCGGCTGCTGCGATCCACTCTTCTAATTTTGCCTGACAGTCATCGGAAGAATATTCCTGCATTTTCTTCATGGCATTTAAATCTGTCACTTTCTGTTCTGCGTCAAGCGAACGCTGTACAGCATCGATCAGCTCATCCACATCCCTGCTGAGTCCGTGATCAAATACATTTGATGCCTCTGTATTGACAGTAAGTGTCTGGTTTGCAGCCACTACATAATCGATATCCTGATAGATCTGATTGCCATCTTTATCATATTTCTCATACTTTAACTTATTGTTCGTATCTGTAATATTCGTGCAGTTGTAATAATATTCCGGACGAAGTTCACCATTTGTAAATCCGGTCTTTGTATAGGAAATATCCAAAGATGCTTTATTAGTGGAAAGTGTATCTGCTGCTGTTTTGCTGAATACCATTTCTCCGGTATTACGGATCAGCACTGCCTCTCCATCTGCAATGTCATATGATTTTGGTGTTTTCGTGGATGCTTCTAACCATTTATCATAAGAATCATATACGGTAACATTCATATTTCCCGTCTTATTGACAGGCGTTGTCCCTGTTGTATCTGTATAATTGTAACTGATCGTTACCGTACTGCCATTTGCAGAGGTTTTTGTGGTAGTTCCTGCTGCATCTGTCACATCCAGGCTGTCAATGCTGTCATAGCCAAGACGGATTCTATTATAAGCAGCCTGGGTTGGAGAAGCGATCTTTGTGCCATCTAACACATCTGCCTGATTTCCCGGAACTGTAACATCATTTCCATAATACCGGTGTTCCTGCAGATCAGCATACGACATCTTCTGGTCGATCTCGTATGAAGTCTTTTGTTCGTCTTCCGTAAATGTCAGCTTTTTATTTGTGCGGTATCCGGTAAATACCGTTCTGCCGGCATAATCCGCATTTCCTTCTGAATATAATTTATCACGCAGTTTTTCCAGCTGTGTCAGGATCGTTTTTCTGTTGTCTGTTGTAAGTGAATCCTGTGCGCCGTATTCACACTGGGTACGGATCGTCTTGATAACGTCCTGCATACTGGAGATTGCAGTCTCCGTTACATCCAGCCATGATTCTGCATCTGGAATGTTCTTCTCGTAGTACTGGTCGATCTCGCTTAAGGTACTGCGCAGACGGAGTGCACGGATCGCTGTTACCGGGTCATCAGAAGGACGCTGTATTTTTTTCTGGCTGGTCATCTGATTGTTCAGTGTGTCCACATTTCCTTTATTTCCATTGATATTAATGGATGTATTATGCAATATGATATTATTTGTAATACGCATTGCCATTTCCTCCTGTTATAAATCCGTTTATACTCCGGTTTCCTCGATCAGTTTGTCATATACTTCTGCCATAACTGAGATCATCTTGGATGATAAATTGTAGGCATTCTGGAACTTGATCAGATCAAGTGCTTCCTCATCCTCATCCACACCGGAAACAGACATTCTCTGTGTCTCAAGCGCCGCCTGTATATTTGTATAATTGTTGCTGAAGATCGTAGACTGCTGTGTATCAATGGAGATATCAGAAATCATACATTTCAGGAATCCTGATGCATTTCCTGCACGGAATAAAACCGTATCACTCTTTAATTTTGCCAGATCTTCAACCAGTTTATACTTATCTACACCATCTTCTGTATCGGTCTTATACTGTGCAGCAAGTTTAGATGAATCTTTTACACAAATGGAAGAAACGCAGATATTGGATGCTGTCAGTTTGTAATATGAGCTGGCACCACAGTCTGTTGTGTTTCCATTATTCTTATCGCTCTTTCCTAATGCATATTCCTCGCCGGTTACCTGATCTGCCCCGGTAAAGAATGAATAATAATCGGTTGCATTTCCGTCTAAATCCTGTCCTTTTAACATAATATCATTAAACAAAGAACAGAAAGAACGTAAAAACTGGTTCATCTGTGACATGTAATACGGAACACCCATGGTATCAACAGAGTTTCCGATGGATGCCTGCATTCCATCTACCTTATTGGACTGCTGCTGGCTTAATGCATCCTCAAGTTCGAAAGTATAGGATGTGATCTTGCCATTGGCGTCTGTCTCAAAAGTAAAGTTTGTATAATTGTAATCTTTTCCGTAAATGGTGAGTGTACCGCTCTCCGGCACTGTCATTGCCTCAATATCTGTGATGGAAGGACTGACTACTTTCACATGTTTGCTGTCGATCACTCTTGCCTCACCGGTAAAGTTCTCTCCGTTGTTGCCATCACGGATATCAAACAATGCCTTTAAGGTACCTGACATGGAACTTGCGCCAGCTTTGAAGCTGTTGCCGGTTTTCTCCCATTTAACATCATATAAACCGTCCATATCGGACTGGTTTACTTTATTTTCCCTTGCAACACATTTTAATGTTTCATAATCGTAGGTATCTACCAGTACCTGACCACCGATCTTAACTGTAAAGTAATTAGCTCCTGTCGGCAGTTCCGGATCGTTTGAGTTCTGTACCGGAAGTTCCTCTGCCTCTGTCGGAACAATCTTGGATAGCTCATCGATCAGTAAGGCTCTCTGGTCACGCAGTTCGTTCGCATAACCACCCTGAATTTCAATGACGTTGATCTGATGATTTAAACTTGCAATCTTTTCTGCGATGGAATTGATATTCTGAACCGTGGATTTGATCTCCTCGTTGGCATTATTCTGAATATCTCCCAGACCGGATGCAACGCTGTTAAAGAATGTTGCAAAGTTCTGGGCACTTCCGATAAACTGCTGACGTGTATTCACATCTCCGGCATTGTTCTTTAAGGTATCTAAGTCATTAAACATCGTGTTTAAGATTGTTGAAAAACCTTTGGAAGAATCATCATCAATAAAATAATTTTCAATCTGCTTCAGGTAATTGAGCTTCGTCTCATATAAACCGACAGATGACTGGTTGTACCAGTATTTATTGTCATAATACTGGTTACGGAGCTGTTTGACAGACTCGGTCGTAACACCGGTTCCCATACTGCCGTATTTTGCATAGGCACGGATGGATTCGGAAGCAACACGGTTTGCCTGCTGTTTGCTGTATCCTTTTGTCTGTACATTCGATATATTATTTGCACTCGTATTTAAGGCAACCTGATATGCACTTAATCCTGAAGATGCAATCGTTAATCCAAAAAATGTTGATGGCATGTTAACCTCCTATGCTGCTATCCAAGCTGTGTGATCAGATGCTCGATCATCTCATTAATAACATTAATAAAACGGCTGGATGCATTGTATGCGTTCTGGTATTTGATCATATAAGTCAATTCTTCATCCGAAGAAACTCCGATTACCTGCTGTCTCTGGTTATCAACTGACTGTACCGTCTGGGACAGGTTTGTTGCAGTAGAATTGTATACATTTCCGTAGGTAGCAACCTCTCCGATCATAGCTGCATAATAGTCCTTAAAGCTGTATGCCTTTGTGTCATTCGGATTGACTGTAAGGCTTTCTTTATCCCACACTGCTGCAAGTGTCGCCATCAGTGACTGGTCTACATCTCCATTCTGCCGTAAATGTGGAAGTAGTGTTTCATCTGTGATCAATGCGCTGTTCACACTTGTACTTCCCATCGTGTACTGCTTTGTTGTATCAGCCGGATCTTCTTCATTGTATAAATAATAGGTCTTTGTCTCACCAGAAGCCGGATCTGTATAGGAAACCTCCGTATAACGTTCTGTTCCAAGTCTTGTAAATAACTCCTGTGGTGGCAGTTTCCCATCCGATCCAACTGCACACTTATCTGCATCTAAGATCTTCGTATTTGCTGTCACGGTATAGGTATTGCCGTCTGCATCGGTCATGGTAACAGATCCGTTTCCTGTCAAACCTGTGATGTAATTCGATGCTTCCGTATTCGGGCATAAGATATCGTTGATCGCCGTTGCAATTCCATGGAATAACTGATCCATCTGTGCTTCTGCACGGAGCATAACAGACATGCCTGTCGTATCATCATAAGTCTTGCCATCTAAGCCAACAATATCCTTGTAATTGGCAACTTTGTCTCCTCTTGCAAGTACAAGTGCCTTGATCTCACCCATATCATTTTTATTTTCCGTGGAAATATCACAGTTAAAATTAAACAAATATGTATATTCACCCTTATCCGGGTCAGAAAGATGTGACCAGTATGGCGTTACAAATCCGGTCACTTTATCTGTCTGCTTTTCTACTTTATAATAGCCGTTTTCGTTAACAAACTCATTGCCTTCCACGCTGACACGCACAACACCATTTGTTTCTTCTTTGTAAGAAATATCAACAAGACTTGCCAATTCATCTAATGCCATATCTCTTGCATCACGCAGTGTCATTGCAGTTTCAATATTTCCTGCCTCAACTTTCTGGATCTGCAGATTCAGTTCACTGATCGTCTTGCCAAGTTCATTGACCTGATCAATGTCATCGGAAATCTGTGAATTGATATTATACTGATAACTCTTCAGTCCAGAATAAACAGCACTTGATCTGCTGGTAAAAAGCTGTGCCTTCTGAATAACAAGATTCTGATATACGCTATCCTCCGGGTATTTATATAGCTCCTGAAATGAGCCCCAGAAATCGGTTAATGCATCCTGAAAAGCCTGTCCCTCTAATTCCTGATAATAGTTCTGCACCTCTGTCAGTGCCTCACTGGTCGATGCATAAAAAGACTGACGGCTTGATTCCGTACGATATAACCGATCTAAGAATACATCTCTTGAATGGACAACATCTCCGATCGTTACACCAAGACCGGATTGCTGATTGCTGATTGCTGCTGTTGTATTAAATGTGACATAGTCACGGTCTGCAAACAAAACGCTCTGACGCACATATCCTGTTGTGTCTAAGTTCGCCAGGTTGTTTGATGTTACGTTAAGTGCATTCTGACTGCTCTGTAAACCGGCTACGCCGATAAACATACTTCCAAAACCATTTGCCATGGTAGTTCCTCCCTGCTTTTACTATTGCTTCGCGTCGAATCCACTGCTGCCTAAGATATCGCCTGTATTATAGGCATTCTTATCATAGTTGGCAGTCTCAGGTGCCTGTCGCGTACTTCTCAGCAAGGTAAGGTCAAATTCCACCATCTCCAATGCCTGTTTTAAAAGTGCTTCATTCTGTCTGTTTAGCTGCTGCATCTTAGCACCGGCCTCAAGCAGCCTGTCACGCTGTCTGGTAAGTGCTTCCTGTTCTTTTGGCTGCTTGTTAAGATATCCGATCATCTTTGTGATCGTCATCTCTTCCGGGCTCTGACCTAAGACAGTCGCCATATCCGTCAGGACACGGTTTCTTTTATTGGAAAGATTAAGAAGCACGCTCGCAGCATCCTGCTCTCTCGTCGTAACATCCGTAAGATGTTCGATATTGCCCTGCACCACTGCGTCTGTTTTTTCAGTCGCAAGTGTGATCAGTTCCTGATACTGCTTCTCCTCTTTACCCAGCACATCCAAAAGCTCTTCCATTAAACTAGCCACAGATTCATCCTCACTTTTACTTTACTAAAGCATTGTACTTTTCTAATAACTTATTCGCGAAATCATTCATATCCACGTTATAATTACCAGAGTCCAACCTTTCCTTAAGCTGTGCGACTCTATCTTCCCTGATATCCGAAGCATCTGCCACTGCCTGCTTTGCGATCTGGTAATCACGTCCCATAGAAGAGATCTGCACTTCATCGCGTCCGGTGCTCATCTGCTTTGTGTTCTGCACTTTCTGCGTTTTCTCTCTATTGTAAAGTTGTGCCACCTGATTATAAGCTTCTACTCGCATAATGGCATCTCCTTTCTTCCTTGAAATTCGCTTTCTAGTGTTTATATCGGACGAATCATTTTTTTCATTAGCGCAAATATGAAAAAAGAAAATGACAGGTCACCACTTTTCGCAGTATCCTGTCATTTTTCTACTGGTATTCACGGATCAGGCAGTATTGTTTCAGTGGGAAGTTCTTCTCCACAATTCCATACACCTGAAATCCAAAGTTTTTATAAAAATCTACATTTTTTTCATTGTGTGTTTCCAATGATATCATCATGTGGTGTTCCTGCGCATATGCGATCGTTTCATCTAACAGTTTCGCAGCGATCCCATGGTGCTGCATTTCCGGATCGACTGCAAGATAAATAATATGAAGTCTCTGTGTCTGGTGCAGCTGATCGGTCCAGCTTGAGTTCAGGTAATCCCCACCCTTGATAAAATTGTGGAACGTCGCAAGTGTCGGATCTTCCTTGATCAGGAAAGCGTCCGTATGGATCGTCGCCCATGACTCCGTCAGAAAAAAGTGGAACATATTAATGTGTTCCGCCTCATCCGACACGACAAGAATGCTGTTTAATTCTTCGTTGTCCGCAAAAATCTCACATGTCTCATAAAATTCATCCATATCACATTGAAATAATTCCGGCATCAGCCGTTTTCTTATTTCGGCATCCGGGATCAGCGTTTCATAGAGTGGATCATGCGCAAAACAGCGGTATAAAAGCTGCTCTAATTTTGGCAGGTCCTCGCGCTGTACCCGGTATAATTTGTCCGATTTCATATTTTTCTTATCCCCTTTTTATTGTGTCAGAACATTTCCTTTACCGTCTGACTGATTTCTTTTAAGGTCTCGCAGAGACGTCTGGTCTGTTTTTTATAGCATTCCTTTAAGTAATGCAGTTCTTCCCGGTAATCTGTGTCTGCTTCTTTTCTCTTTTTCAGCAGGCATTTCACCACATGGTAGAGATCTTCATGCCCTAACAGCCTGCCGTAACCCCATTTCAGACGATCTTTGGGCTGATTGAACACATAGTCCGTAAAATGGCGGTAAACATATTCATCAAACATAAATGCATACGCATTGTTATCCACATGATATATTTTTTCCAGTGCTTTATCCACATCAGATTGTTCCAGAGCGTTTACAGAGTCCTGCAATAAGCCAATATTTTTCCACAATATCTCATGTGGGAAAAATACCTCTCCATACCAGTCAATGCGGACAAAATGATCCTGCTCCTGTTTGAATTTTACAAGCAGTTGTTTTTCTCTTTCCCTGTTTTCCGCAAAGAGCTGCTCCGCCTCTTGCATGTTACCTTCTGCAAGAAGTGCGTGGTAGCGGGTATTGATAGCGGCAGTCTCTTCGTAAGACTGTTTTGCTTTTTCCTGTGTCTCTTCTGTTACCTGAATTAATTTTTTTGTGATTGCAGCGATCTGTTCCTGTGTTTCTTCCACTTTCGCTGCGATTTCACTGCCTCCGGCAAGTATGCGCTCTAACACCGGTGTAAAATCAAGCGGCACAACTGCCGTTTCATCCAGTGCTAAGATCAGCAGTGCGAACAGCTCATGGTGCAGCCGGTAAACCGCCTCATCATAAAAATCATCATTATCAAACTGGGAATGGTAATGTGTTTCCATGAAACTTCCGCCGGTAAAATCATTGACCATGGAAGGGATTCCTGCGATTGCCATCGAAAAATCATCTGACCAGGTTTCGATCGGTGCCGTCACGCTTGTCATCTCAGGATAAGCCTTTGTCAGTTCCGGAAGTCCGTCTAAATATTCTTTTATATAATGTACATATTCATAACAGCAGCGGATTCTTGCACGCGTGCCGTGTGCCAGCGCCGGCAGCTCAAAATTCAGATCTGCGATCACTTTTCCGACCCATTCCGGATGTGCGGTAAAAATCTGCTCGTAAGCTCCGGTCGACCAGTCAAAGTTGGAATCAACAACGCCCCATTCCTCTGCCGCCATCGCACAGAACACGATCGTGTTGTTCGGCTTGAATCCGCTTTCAATCAGCGTTTTTGCAATGCCAAACATCATGGCGACTGCCGTATTATCATCTTGAAATCCACTGAAATAGGAGTCATAGTGTGCAGATAACAATACCATGCGCTCCGGGTGTTTTCCCGGAATACAGCCTGAAATGTTATAAGTCGTGCAGTCACGTTTTACCCGGCTGTCGGCTTTCAACCATACGGTTGCTTCTTTCTCTCCATCCAGCAGTTCCCTCAATAATGCAGCATCTTCCCTTGAGATGGAAAATGCCGGTGCATCCTCCGGTCCGGCGATATCCTGTGCGTTGAGTGCCTTCGCATCGACTTCTCCATAACCGCCACACTGCACAGCGATCACTGCCGCCGCACCTTTTAAATGTGCCTGATAAACCGGATAATTGATCCACCACTCATCTCTCTGGTTGATATCCACTAACACCAGTTTTCCGGTTACATCTTTCCCTTCATAATCCGCTTCTGTTCCCTTTCCAAGATACATCAGGGAAAATGCCTGCTCACCGTCCGTTACAAAATCTGTCTGATATGCCCCGAGCAATGCGGTATGCCTTTTTCCCTCTTTCGTTTCAAACGTAAGCTCCGCATTTTTAAACTCCCAGCCATCCACGGTAACCGCATTTTTACATACATCCGACAGTCCAAGTTTTTGCATCTCATCCTTTAACATTTCCCCTGTCAGGAATTCTGCCTTCGAACCCGCAGGACGGTAACCGAGTTTCTCGTTTGAGCGAAACTGCTCCATCCGTTTTGCAAGCTGGTACGAGTAATCCGTATCAATATTTTTTATGACCGCTTCCTGCATTGTCATGTGTGTCACACCTTCTTTTTTGCTGTTTTTTGTGTTATCTATTTCTTTTTGTGTTCAAATTATTTCCTGTTTTTGATTATAACACACTTTTTTGTTATGAACAGTCTTGTGGGGGGATTTTGAGCCGATATAATTATGTGGATGGGTTCGATTCGGATGGACATGGCTGTCGGTATTATTATCGGCGGTGCTTTTACAAGTATTGTGTCGTCACTGGTCGAGGATATTATCAACCCGTTTCTTGGAATTTTCGGTGGCATGAATTTTGACAAGCTGCACTGGAATATTGTTGGGGATGTCACATTGAATTACGGAAAGTTTCTGACTGCCGTGATGAATTTCCTGATCATGGCTTTTGTTGTATTTATACTGGTGAAAGCGTTAAATACCGCTGCCCGCATTGCACCTCTATCTTAGATGCAAAGGCAGTGGAAGCATTTGAGAAAAATTTGTAATTTTCATTTGCCACAGCAGATGAAAATTCAGGCAAGTAATTATACGAAATGTGAATGATACATTACACTAGTTCAGGCTGTCTGTCTTTGTGTCATGAACGATACAAAGCAGGCATGTCTGTCCATCCATTTTCCGATCAGTCCGATCACTTTTCCCATAGTAAATGCGGCTAAAATGGTTCCGATCCCAAGGCCGTCAAGATGTCCTAAAAATGCAAAGGTCAGTCCGGCTGTCACGGCAAGGCAGGTAACATCAAATCCAACTTTGATCTTAGAATAGGTAACGGATGTGATATCCGACAATTCTCTCGGGAATAAATCCGTCGGTATGATCGGCAGTTTGCATCGGTTCGACAAAGCAATTCCAATACAGAGCAAAATATAACTGATCAGAAAATAGATTACACGATATCCCGGCGTCAGCGGCAAAACATTGATCCAGCTCTCATGCACATCCAATAATTCGCTGAATGCAAATCCCACTACAAAACTGAACAGATACTGCGGCACAAATTTTTTCCGCAGGATCATGAGGCTTAGCACCAGAAGTCCCTGAAATATATAAGTCCAGGTTCCAAGCGATACGCGTGTGAAAACTTCGGAAAATGCATACGGCACGCTTGATATTGCCGAGATGCCTGCGCCGGAATGCAGCATCAGTACAACACCAAGACTGTTGATGGCAACTGCGACCATGAGTGCAAGTTCCCCGCGGACCGTGCGGCGGGATTTTTCTTTCTGTATTTCTGTTTTTTTCATTTTAAATATTTCCTCCCGGGGAAGTTTTTACAGAAGTCCTGCTTCTGCATTTATGGTCATCCCCAAATTTCAGAAACACTTTACACCTTTCTAATCCATTTAACAAATCAATAGTTTTTATAGTTCGATAGACAGTATCTATTAATCGTGATAAAATGAGCAAAACAGAGAGGAAAATCCTCTCCTCGTCATTGGGCAAATTTTACCATGTAAAATTGGATTTTGCTTCGCAAAACAAGGAGGATTGCCATGAACTTATTCCAGCTTCGTTATTTTGTAACTTTAGCAAAAATGCAGCACTACACAAGGGCTGCACATGAACTTTGTATCACACAGCCGAGTTTAAGCCATGCGATCTCGCAGTTGGAGGCAGAACTTGGCGTGGCACTTTTTGAAAAAAGCGGACGCAATACTACACTCACAAGTTTTGGGGAAGAGTTTTTAATCTGCGCAAACCGCACGCTTGCCACATTGGATTCCGGAGTTTCATCCCTGCAGCGGAGCGCACGCGGTGACGGATTGATCAGGCTTGGCATGCTGCGTTCCCTCGGTGTCAGTTTCATTCCGCAGCTTGCCGCGCGTTATCTGGCATCCCATCCTGAGCATGATGTGCGTTTTACATTTCATACCGGCTCGACCGGCGATCTTGTCAACGGTCTCTCGGCAAGGGATTATGATCTGATTTTCTGTTCCATGCCGCCGGAGACAGAATCGTTAGACACTGTGCCGATCACCCACGAGGATCTGGTACTTATCGTTCCAGGCCATCACCCACTGGCAGCAAAACAGTCCGTTGCATTGACGGAAACGCTCATCTATCCACAGATTTATTTTTCCCACGGTTCCGGTATGCGTGACGTTGTGGACCATCTGTTTTCACAGATCAATGCAGTACCGCAGATTGCCTATGAGACAGAGGAAGCCGAGGTGATTGCGGGACTCACTGCACAGGGTTTTGGCATTGCCGTCGTTCCTTATATGGATCTTTTATTAAAGCTGGATGTGAAGATTCTGCAGATCAGTGCGCCTGTATGGGAGCGTAATCTGTATATGATTCATGACCGGCAGGCGTTTATGCCGCCTGCCGTAAGAAATTTTTGTGAATTTGTTTTAAAAGAATGTGAGTATCCTATAATACCAGATTAATTCTGCCACAGGATCTGTTGTTTTGTGAGCATTGGATAATGCACCGGAACACTTCCGTCAAGATCTTCTCTGTGCATGTCCACCGCCGTGATCTGGCTGTTGGAATATGTGGTGTAGTAATAAATTCCACGGCTTGCATTACAGCAGGAGGTGTAGATCGTGATCTCATATTTTCCATCGGATACCTCGCAGCAGCCTCTCTGCTGGTCGACAGATCCTAAGATATGGAAAAACTGTGCCACACTCTCCTCCTCGGAATCGTCAGAAACTGCGTTCATTTTTGTAAACGCGACTCTCGCAAAACGGGAAGCTGATGAAAGATCACCCGGCAGTCCTAATGCTCCCATGCCACGACTGTACATATTCAGATCCAGTTTATCCGCAAAATGATTTTCCGGCTGTTTTGGTGACAGTCCCATGTAATTATTCAGCATAAACATCTGCTGCTCAAATGGCGGATTGTTTGTCAGGACACCAACCGGATTTTCATGGATATGCAGTCCGTCTTTCATGGATTCTACTGTAATCGATCCACTCTTATCTGAGATGATCCAGTGTAGCATGCCGGACGGCAGATTTTCACTGAACGGCGTATCCACAATATTTAAATCTGCAATCAGCTCCCGCACCTCATCTAACGTTGCGCACTGCGCAAGCACCCATGGAATAAATTCAAAGGATGCCACATTTTTTTTACCGCTTTCTTCCTTATGATAATATGCATTGCCGACAAAATTAAGTCCCGCCATGCCGACGCCTTTTTCGTTCACCGCATCATAATAAAGCGGATAATCTCCTGCCATGTGCGCCATGCCAATGATCGCATAATGTTTTTCCAGATTTTCCGTGTGACGGAAATGAAATGGATAATTCCGCGGTGTCACCGCGATTTCCTCGCCATAAGAAAATTCATAATCTAATGTTCTTCCAAAATAAAAGTCTTTCGTCAGGTAAGTTGCTGCTGTACACATAAAATTCTCCATTCTTATATTGTTTTCAAGCCGGGGCTTTCGTACGAAAAATCTAGCCAATCTCGTCCACGTTTGCCCCACGCAGTTTAATTCCGTCTGTCTGTTTTAAATCCTGCTGGTATGGATTCGACTCATTATAATATCTGATCTGTGTGTCCGTCACACCACCGGAAATATAAGAACGGCCACATTCCGGGCAGACCGATGTCTGGACTCTGACGGATGCAGATACCACTTCGCCGTTTTGCGTGGCAGCTTTGTGATACGCATTGGAAACATGCTGCCCCTCATGTGCCCGGACAGCAGAAGATGCCGCTTCCGGTGAAATATGCGCAGCATTTTTAAAGGAAACATTCGCTTCGTTAGAGCCATCAACATATTTGCGGTTTTTACAGGTCTGGCACTCTGTGGTCTTAGATTTATCGACCGCGCCTTTTTTTCCCAGCTCATCTTTATTATTAACATTATTCCGCTGATTTAAATTATTATCATAGGAATCTGTGATATTCCATTTGTATCCATCCACGCCACCGATCATAACGCTCCTCCCCTCTATCCCCATAGGTCTTTTATACCCAGGATTCATCATACGGCAAATCTGCAATTCAATATGCCAATTTTTACAGTTGAGATAATATGATTAGGGTGTCAAAAGGTGGTTCATAACTTAGCGATTGTCAAATTGCACAAAGCCGAGACTGTTTTTGTGACTTTGGGAGAAAATTAGAAAATCTTAGTATGCCTGTCTATTTACAGTAATGTTCTGCCACGGACGGCAGAACAAGGCTTCACGAGCCATGGAAGGCTCGTTGAATGCCGTTTACGTCACTCTGTGAAAAACTGATTCAGGCATACTTAGTTTTTCTTATTTTCGGACAACGGAACAAAACAAGTTCGGTTTTGTGCAATTTGACAAACCCAAAATTGAAAACCACCTTTTGACACCCGAATCATAATATGCGACAAATACGAAATTCATCCTACTAATTTTCATAACTGCCGGTTTCAAAATTGCTCGTTCACCTTTATTATACGCCCGATCTTACCGTCTTTCAATCCGTCTTCTGATTCTCCTCCATAAAACAGCCGACAAAATAACTGCTGCATAATCCGTCAATGCCTGTCCGTAAATGACACCGTTTAACCCCATACACGCATTTAACAGGTACAAAAGCGGTATCAGAAGCAGTCCCTGACGCATAACGGAAAGTATCGTCGCCGGAAATGAATTTCCTACTGACTGCATACAGTTCATATTGACAAATAACAGCCCTATGACCGGCCCGGAAAGCATGTAGGCGATCAGCATTTTCACGCCATAATACACAACTTCCCCGTCACTGATGAACAGCCTTATGATCGGCTCCCGTAAAACAAAAAACAGCGCTGTAGCTAAAATGCCGACAATGACACAGCATTTTTTTGTATACCGTTCCACGGAAACAAACCGCTTGTGATCTCCAGAACCATAGTTATATCCCAGAAGCGGCTGCACTCCGTTTGCCAGTCCCATCTGTAAAAATGTGATAAACATGTTTGCCTTAAACACGATGCCGATCGCCGCCACCGGCGCATTGCCGTATGCCACTAAGATCTGGTTTAACACGATCGTGGACACACTCATCAGCATGGAAAAAACAGCGGTCGGCAGTCCGGTCACACATACTCCGCTCAAAATGCCGTCTTTGCAGGTAAAATATTTGATAGAGATGGAAAAACATTTACTTTTCTTTAAAAAATACCACAGGTAATAGATGCTTGCCAAAATATTTCCGATTGTCGTCGCAACTGCGGCTCCCGCAGCTCCCATCCCCATACCGCTGATCAACACCGGATCTAACACGATATTGGCGACGGTGCCGATCATACTGCCGATCATTGCCTCCTTGCTTGCACCCTCCGCGCGCACAACAAAACTTGCCGCTGCAGACCAGATGATAAACGGCGCCCCGTATGCAATGTGAAAAGTGTATCCTTTTGCATAGAGAAACGTCTGCTCGTTTGCTCCGAACATATTTAAAACTGGCGTCATAAATACCATTAAAATGACTGCAAGTGCTACACCGACGACCAGGGATGCATATGTCACAAACGCGGATACCTGTTTCATTCTTTTTTCATTTTTCTCTCCCATCGCCATGGATGCAGCCGCACTGCCGCCCATTCCAAACATGTTGGCAAATGCCATAAACAGTATAAAGATCGGGTTTGTCAGGCTGACTGCAGCCACCTGCAGCGGATCGCCGGTCTGTCCGACAAAAAAAGTATCTGCCATGTTGTATACAACTGTTACCAGACTGCTGATCACACTCGGGATCGCCATCTTTGCAACCGCCTTCGGGACGGGAAGGCTGCTCATCAGTTCATTTTCGTTCATTTTTTCTCCTTTCTTTCGGTGGTTTTTCATGAAAAAACGCTTTCACACGAATTACCATTTCTACACCGATATATACATACTTTAACGGGGGCAGTTTAGTCAGAATCCAGATTTTCCAGCATTTTCTGTGCCACTCTCAAAAAGATTTCTTTTTCCTCTTTTGAAATTCCCCGCAGGAGCAACGCTTCGGACTCTTCAATCTCCGCGCGAAGCGCATCTTTGATGCCTGCCGCTTTGTCCTGAAATACGATTCTTTTATAGCGGGCGTCATTTTCCTCCGGCACGCGCACGATCAGCCCTTTTCCCTCGAGCGTGCGCAGCAATTCTGTCGCTGTCGGCGGTCGGAGTCCAAATTCTTTTTCAATTTCTTTCTGATATACCGGATGATTTTCCGATTCCACTAAGATATAATCGAGCACATTTCCCTGTGCGCCGCTGATACCGATTCTTTTCTGTACCACCTGTGAGCGCCTGCGTAGCCGGTTTGAGATCCCGTTAATCAATTTTCCTGTCTGCAAGATTTATTGTCCTTTCGTGTTTGTTGTTTTGTTATTTACATCCATCTTAATTATTTAGTTTCCTAAGTATACTAGTAAAAAATTTTTTTTATGTCAAGTATTATTTGTTTCTAAAAATTCTATTTCGCGGGACCTTTTTCCTGATTTTGGAAGCTTAATAACATGCATCCTGCTATCCTCAATATATAATGGGCGAAAGTTCCTTTGTCCAAGTCTCTTTCGCCCATTTCTTCTTTCTTTTTAACATTTTCACAGCCATTTCGGGCGAAAACATCTTCTGTTCTCCTGTTTTCGCCCTGATTTTTTCATTTTCGTGGGCTATTGGCTTCATCCTTATAACGCTTTCGCCCATTCTCTTCTAAATTTTCATTAAACTGCGATAAAAATGGGGGAATCTCTTTCATTTTCCGTTCATTTCACCCATTTCTTCCTTTTTATACCCCCTGCACGATTTCATTTAAGAAATACGCGTGCACCCTTGCATCTTCACTCACTTCCGGATGAAAGCTAAGTGCAAGCTGGTTTTTGTAGCGGACTGCTACCGTATTGCCATCCACTATCGCCAATGTCTCTACCTGCGGATCTAAAATTTCATCAATGTATGGTGCACGGATAAAATTCATCCGGTAAGTTCCAACGTGTGTGATCTCAGCATCCGTGACAAAACTTCCGAGCTGTCTGCCATATGCATTGCGCTTCACGCTTACCGGCAGGGTTTTTAAATACGCTCTGTCATCGTTGGAAACACGCTCTGCTAAAAGGATCAGCCCTGCACAGGTCGCAAGCACCGGTGTACCCGCTTCGATCAGTTCTTTTAACTGGTCAGACATGCCAAGGTCTCTAAGCAGTTTTCCCTGTACCGTGCTTTCACCTCCGGGAAGCACGATCCCCTGCAGTCTGCCATTCTGCACAGCCTCTTCCAAATCCTTTTTCTGACGGATCAGGAATGTATCTGCACCAAGCCCGTCAAGCATCGCCTGATGCTCCGCAAATGCGCCCTGCACCGCAAGGATTCCGATTGATACTTTTTCTGACATGATAATCTCCGTTCTTGCGCTGTTTTTTTGCGCATCTCAAGTTTGTGCGTAAGCATAAATCCTGCGTGTGAAAAATCTTATTTTTCACACTTATCTCCATTTCTGAGCAATTTATTTCCCACGCTCTGCCATAAGCAGCTGTATCTCATCCTCGTTGATGCCAACCATCGCTTCTCCTAAATCTTCAGATAACTCTGCAATCAATTTTGCATCATTGTAATTGGTCACTGCCTGTACGATTGCTGCTGCACGTTTTGCCGGATTGCCGGATTTGAAGATACCGGAACCTACAAATACGCCCTCAGCGCCAAGCTGCATCATCAGTGCCGCATCTGCCGGAGTTGCCACACCGCCTGCTGCAAAGTTTACAACCGGAAGTTTTTTGTGGTCATGCACATATTTTACAAGATCATATGGAACCTGAAGCTGTTTTGCTGCCTCGAAAAGTTCATCTTCACGTTTTGCCGCAACTGCCGCGATCTCGGAGTTGATCAGTCTCATATGATGTACCGCCTGAACCACATCACCGGTTCCCGGTTCCCCTTTGGTACGGATCATCGCTGCACCCTCAGCGATTCTTCTGAGTGCCTCTCCTAAATTTTTTGCTCCGCAGACAAACGGCACCTGAAATTTTGTCTTGTCAATGTGGTAAACATCATCTGCCGGAGAAAGCACTTCACTCTCGTCAATGTAATCGATCTCTAATGCCTGTAAGATCTGTGCCTCCGCAAAATGACCGATTCGGCATTTTGCCATAACCGGAATGGAAACCGCACCCTGAATCTCCCTGATCAGCTTCGGATCACTCATTCTTGCCACACCGCCTGCCGCTCTGATATCCGCCGGGATCCGCTCTAATGCCATAACCGCACATGCTCCTGCTGCCTCTGCGGTTTTTGCCTGCCCGGCATTTGTGACATCCATGATGACACCACCCTTTAACATCTGTGCCAGTTCACGGTTTAATTCATACTGCTCTTTTGTATTATTTATATTACTCATAACTAACTTTCTCCTTTTTCAGACAACCAGTTTGATTTTCTGCGCAGTTTTTCAAACAGTTACTCTGTATCAATTTCTTTCCGGATCCTGATGTTATGAAGTATAAGAAAAAACTGGATGCATGAAAACATCCAGTTTTTTCTTTTTCAGCCATGCCAGTTTGTAATTAACATGATCTGAGCATTCATTTTTTATTTCAATCCATGATACCATATCAGCACCAATAAATCTTCTATGCCCGGACTGCCCAGCGCATCTTCGTAGACCGCGCTCTTCCATTCTGTGCACATTCCTGTGCACTCGGTCTTACAACATCTTTTGAATAATCTGCATAAATTCCTGCACGACAGCCTTCTTTTAATGCTTTCTTGACCAGCTTATCCTCCCCGGAATGAAACGTGAGGATTGCCACACGTCCCCCTGGTTTTAAGGCGTCTGGCAGTTTTTCCATGAATTCATATAAGACCTCAAACTCACGGTTCACATCGATGCGGAGTGCCTGAAATGTACGCTGACAGGTCTTTTTGATCGTGTCTTTTTTTTCTTTTTCCGGCAGAAAATCCAGTGTTTTTTCAATCACTTCGCGCAATTTTGTCGTCGTGTCGATCCGGCTGCCCTTTCGTATCTCGTCGGTGATCGCCTTCGCAAGCTCCTCACAGTAAGATTCATCGGAATTTTCATAGAGCATTCCGGCAAGTTCCTCCCTTGTGATGGTATCAAGACGTTCTGCCGCGCTGATTCCTGCTTCCTGATTTAAGCGCAGGTCAAGTGGGCCATCCACCTTAAATGAAAATCCACGCTTTGGATTGTCGATCTGCATGGAAGATACACCCAGATCCGCTAAAATGAAATCAAAACCGCCGGCTTCTTTTGCGATCTCATCGATCGTACAGAAATTCTGCAGCCGGATCGTCAGGATATCCTCTCCGTACCCGAGTTCTTCCAGTCTCTTTTTCGTCTTGGCGGACTCCTCCGGGTCAACATCGGTTGCATAGATATGCCCCTGTCCGTTCAGACAGGCAAGCATTGCTTTTGTATGCCCTCCATATCCTAACGTAGCATCAAAACCGGTCTCGCCCGGCTGGATATTTAAGGTATCAAGAATTTCCTGCACCATAATGGAAATATGCATTCCTGCCGGCGTGTTTCCCTTTTTGATGACATGTTCGATCGTATCCTGATATTTTTCCGGCTGAAGTTCTTTATACTTTTCCTCGAACTTCTTCGGGTATTTTCCTTTATAACGTACACGCCTTTTGTACGGTGTCTGCTGTTCCTGTTCCATATGTCTGTCCTTTCTGTTTCCAAATCATGGTTTCAAAAAAATATTTCTTATGATGATCTCAAAACCACCCTTTTCCATCAACAACTAATGTCTTTCATTATAATTGCTGGATTGGAACAATTCAATGCCTGATTGCTTTGCGCATTATAAAAAATCCCACAACACAAAAAATGCCCTCTTCTGAGAGACATTTACCCGCCTGCTTAGAAAAGAGCATTTTTACTTCATCTGAAATTGTATTCACTGACAAACTGCATGTAATCCCAAATTACATGTAATCCCAAATTACATGTAATCCCAAGTTTACACCATCATCCGTATCTACTAGATATTCAGCAGATCACTGAACACTTTCAGTGCACCGTCTGTCTCATGTGCAAGAACACGTTTTGCAAGGACTTTACCAAGCTGAACACCTTCCTGGTCGAAGCTGTTTACATTCCATAAGAATCCCTGGAACATAATCTTATTCTCGAAGTGTGCTAATAACGCACCAAGAGAACCAGGATTTACCTGATCACCGATAATGATGCTGGATGGACGGCCGCCCTCAAAGTTCTTGTTGCGGTTCTCATCGGATTTACCACATGCAAATGCAACGATCTGTGCTGCAACGTTTGCACACAGTTTCTGCTGGCTTGTGCTGTCCTGGATCACAACATCGGTTCCGATCTGGTTATTCTTAAATCCAACGAACTGAAGTGGAACAATGTCGGTTCCCTGATGTAATAACTGGTAGAAAGAGTGCTGTCCATTTGTTCCTGGCTCACCAAAGATCACCGGGCCTGTCGGATAGCTGACCGGCTCACCGAAGCGGTTTACAGATTTACCGTTTGACTCCATGTCAAGCTGCTGTAAATGCGCAGGGAAACGGTTTAATGCCTGGGAATATGGCAATACTGCAGTGCAAGGATAACCTAAAACGTTTCGCTCATATACACCGATCAGTGCATCAAGCATCTCAGGGTTCTTTAATACATCTTCATTTGCGGAAAGTTTATCTTCGGCTGCTGCACCCTCTAAGAACTGTGCAAATACTTCCGGTCCAAATGCCAGGGATAAAACGGCTCCGCCGACTGCGGAAGTGGAAGAGAAACGTCCTCCGATATAGTCATCCATGAAGAAAGCTGCCAGGTAGTCATCGCTCTTTGCAAGCGGGGATGTCTCACTGGTAACTGCGATCATATGTTTCGAAGCATCTAATCCTGCTTTCTTTAATGCGTCTTTTACGAAAGATTCATTTGTTAATGTCTCAAGTGTGGTACCTGATTTGGAAACCAGTACGAAAATAGAGTGTGCCACATCAATGGAATTTAAAACTGCTGCTGCATCATCCGGGTCAACGTTGCTGATGAATTTTGCTTCCATCTTGAATGTGTTGTTTTTCTTTGCCCAGTTTTCTAATGCAAGATACATAGCACGAGGACCAAGATCACTGCCGCCGATACCGATCTGAACAACTGTTGTAAACTTCTCACCTGCTGCGTTTGTGATTTCGCCTGCATGTACTTTGTTTGCAAAATCAGCGATGCGGTTCTGCTGCTCTACATAAAAAGCACGTTTGTCCACGCCGTCAGCGTTTACTGCATCACCAAGCTGTCCACGTGTCATATGATGAAGTACCAGACGTTTTTCACCGGTATTTACAACTTCACCATTGTAGAGAGCTTTAAATTTTTCTGCAAGCTGTGCCTCTTTTGCAAGTTTTACGAGTGCATCAAGCACATCATCATCAACAGCTTTTGCTGCATAATTGTAAGAAAATCCCTCAGCCATAGGAATGCTGTAATTTTTTACACGCTCTGCACCGTTCTCGCCTGACATTACTTCTGCAAGGTTTACGCGGGAAGCCTTTGAAAGTTCCTTATAGGAATCAAGGGTGTCTAAGTTGTTCCATGTAATCATAATGTCCTCCTTGTTTTTCAGAGAGAAATACCCGCTCCATAAGAATCGCGCATTTTTCTCCATAAATATATTTTTAGGTACTTAAAATTTTTTAGCTTAAGTGATTATACTATTAAATATCTGCAAGTTCAAGCCTCTGCCTTAAGATCACGAAAAATCACTAAAAAAATTAAAAAATTGTGCACTTACAACCATGTCTGTAATTTTCAGATGGACATTATTTTCCCTTTTTGAACGATGTTTTTTATCTGCAGATCTTTATCCAGCAATAGCAGGTTTCCATAATTTCCAACTGCAATCCTGCCGTAATCTTTCTCCACACCGATCGATTCCGCAGGATTTTCAGTTGCTGCCAGGACTGCATCCTCGAGCGGGATTCCCATATTCTGTACACAGTTTTTCATGCAGTCAAACAGGTTTGTGACACTGCCTGCGATAACACCCGGATCTTTTGTCAGGACGGCTTTTCTGCCTTTTACGGTCACGCCCTGCCCGCCAAGCTGGTAGTCCCCGTCCAAAAGTCCCGTAGCTTCCATACTGTCTGAGATCAGAATGACTTTATCTGCCCCGAAAATGCGGAATGTCGTTCTCACCATCGCCGGATGAATATGAATACCGTCTGCGATCAGTTCCACCTCGGCTCCTGCCTCAAGTGCCGCTATGATCGGTCCCGGCTCCCTGTGATTGATCCCCGGCATGGCATTATAGAGGTGTGTCATATGGCCCACGCCTTTTTCCAATGCCTCGCGCGCCGTATCGTAATCACTGCAGGTATGCGCGATAGAGATTTTTACCTTGTCATGGCACTGTTCGATAAATTCCATCGCACCTTTTTCTTCCGGTGCGATATCTACCAGTTTGATCAGCCCGCCGCTTCTCTCCTGCAGACGCAGAAACATTTCTTTATCTGCCGGCATAATATATTCCGGATTCTGCGCCCCGGCTTTTTTTAAATTGATAAACGGTCCTTCCATATTGATGCCGACTAAATCTGCTCCGGTATCTTCTTTGTAATCTGCCGCCTTGTCCATGACATGTCCTAAGATTTCTTCATTATAGGACATTGTCGCCGGGCAGATGGCAAGAACACCGTTTTTTGCCTCATACTCTGCTATTTTTAACAGTTCTTCTTTCGATGCCTGACAGAAATCATAGCCTACCGCCCCATGAAAATGAATATCCACAAGTCCCGGTATCGCATACATGCCTTCCCCGTCGATCACATCCTCATCTGTGGCAGTAATCTGACCGTTCTCTGCGATCTCTGCGATCCGTTCATCTTCGATCCTGACATCTTTCTTTTCAAACTTATGATCTTCTGTATAAACCAATGCATTTTTTATGATCATTTTGGATTTTCCCCCTTTTAAATCTCCGAAAGTGCATCCTCATCTGCGATCAGTGTGAAATCCGGATGCATCTGCAGAATGGATGCCGGGACTTCCGGTGTGACCGGTCCGGTAAATGCTTTTTTGATGATATCCGCCTTGTTTTTTCCATTTGCGATCATGATGACTTTCTTTGCCTGTACGATTGGCAGGATACCCATGGTATATGCCTGACGCGGAACTTCATCCTTACTCTCAAAAAATCTCTTGTTTGCCTCGATCGTGCTCTCCGTCAGTTCCACACAGTGTGTATTTTTTTCAAAATGATCCGCCGGTTCGTTAAAACCGATATGTCCGTCCAGGCCAATTCCAAGAAGCTGCATATCAATACCACCGGCATTTTCGATGATCTTGTCATATTCCCTGCAGACTTCCTCACTGTTAAGATTTTCTCCGTTTGGAATGAAAATGTGGTCTTCCCTTACATTTACATGTTTAAACAGATTTTCCTGCATAAAACTCCAGTAGCTCTGTTCGTGGTTTCTTTTGATTCCTCTGTATTCATCCAGATTGATCGTCGTAACCCCGGAAAAATCAACCTCACCGTTGTTATATGCTTCCACGATCTTTTTATATGCCCCCACAGGTGAACCACCGGTAGCAAGTCCTAAAACCGCATCCGGTTTTAAATTTACCTGTCCTAAAATCAAATTTGCTGTCTTTACAGAAACCTCATCATAGTTTTTCACTTTAATAATTCTCATGTTGTTTTCCTCCCTCTCCTTACTGGTATGAATCATATGACATCATAAAACGCTCTTTTACCGGCTTTGTATCAACCCCACATAACAGGCAGCACATGATACATGCGCCATATACCGGTGGATAGTCCGGAACGTCTAATTCAATATCCGGATGCAGCATCTCTTTTAACATTTCCCGGAATGCCGGTTTCTGTTTTAAAATTCCGCCGGATGCAACCACATATTTTCCGACATCATAATGATCCACGGCAAAATTGATAAGTTCCGCTAAACATGCTGCATTGTTCTTTAAAATCTGCTCTGCGATTTTATCCCCATTTTCATGTGCCAGAAATACGCACGGCGTAAACGAAGCAATATAGGACTGGTTTTTACTGTAGATGTCCTGGATGCTCTCCCATACCGTATTCCCTAATTTTTCCTCAACAAGATCCGTCAGTATCGTATGTTCTCCGATCCCGTCCCTTGCATCCTGCGCTGCACAGATCGCATCCCGTCCGATGTGGTAGCCGCTGCCGCCTTTATCAAGCAGATATCCCCGCCCGCCAAAATGCTTTAAATTTCCATTCTGGTTTGCGTAAATGATCATTCCGGTTCCGCTGATCGCAGCCACACACCGGTCAAGATTTTTTCCACAGGCAATGACGTTATAGATGTCATTTTCGCACTGGATTTTTACTTTCGGATATTTTTCTTTTAACATCTTTTTGATCTTTGATGTATTGTTTCCGGAATCTAATCCTGCAGCACCCACAAAGATTCCGCTGATCTTCCCCTTGATCTTCATGAGCGTATCAATGCCAAGCTGCAGGATGTTCATTGCCTCCTCCATTCCTACCGTATTCGGATTGCAGCCGTCAAGGATGATCCGTTTTAAAATTCTTCCGCTTTCCGAAAATAAAACAAACTCTGTTTTCGTTCCCCCGCCATCGATTCCGATCATCATCTTTTCACTGTCACTGTTTTCACCGATCAGCGTATCGATGGAAACATCTAAAATCTCTGAGATCACACAAAGATTTTCGATACTCGGACAGGACTGTCCACACTCCCATTTGGATACCGCCTGTGGGCTGATTCCCAATTTTTCCGCAAATTCATATTGATTCAGTCCTCTTTTATTCCGGTATGTTTTGATGTTTTCCGCCATTGTCATGATATCAAACACTTCGCATCCCCCATCTCGTTTTTCTAATTTCATTATAAAACTAATGGTTGATTTTTCAAGCATGTGCCGGTTGTTATTTCTTTTTACGCATCAACTATCAGTTGATATAGAACAAAGAGTCGCTTGCGACTCTTTCGCGCCCTGGCGGTGCTGTTTACAGCTAACTTCTACTCCGCGAGATGCGCATCCCGCCCGGAGGGCTTTTTAATTCATAGGACGTAATTTCCTATGAATTAAAAAAGCAGAGCTGACATCGTACATGAATACAAAAAATCCGGGCAGCAACACCCGGATTTTTTTATGGTCTGGATACTTAGTCCATATAGGCACCCTTCATCGCACTGGTCGCATGCTGTGCATACAATTTTAACAGACCACTCTTATATTTGCTGGTAAAACCTTTCCAGTTCTTTTTACGTTCCTCTAAGATCTGTGCAATTTCTTCCCCGGTCTTTTCCTCGCCTTTGACACCTACGATCGCAAGACGGCGGTTCTCAACATCAAGTTCAATGAGATCTCCCTCTTCCACAAATGCGATCGGGCCGCCGGCTGCTGCCTCCGGAGATACATGTCCTACGACCGGTCCTCTGGATGCGCCGGAAAAACGTCCATCTGTGATCAGTGCAACGCTGGCTGCAAGTTTCGGGTCGGAGCAGATTGCCTCGCCGGTGTAGAACATCTCCGGCATACCGCTGCCTCTCGGTCCCTCGTAACGGATAAATACGGCATCTCCCGGTACTACTTTTCCCTTCAGGATCGCATCGATCGCTTCTTCCTCGCTGTCATACGGTTTTGCGTTTAATCTTGCATGGAACATTTCTTTCGGGCAGGCAGTGTGTTTAATGACTGCTCCCTCCGGTGCAAGGTTGCCGCGCAGGATTGCGATGCTTCCCTCTGTACCGATCGCATGGTCAAAATCAGCGATGATATCGGTACGTTTGATCTCTTTTCCGATCAGGGCGGATTTCTCTTTTAAGATCGCATCACAGTGCTCGTAGAAACCGTTCTTTTTTAACTCTTCTAAATTCTCACCGAGTGTTTTTCCGGTAACTGTCATCACATCAAGGTGGAGCATGCTCTTGATTTCTTCCATGACTCTCGGCACACCGCCTGCATAGTAGAAATACTGTGCCGGCCAGTCTCCTGCCGGGCGGATGTTTAGCAGATAATGTGCACCGCGGTGCATTCTGTCAAACGTATCCGCATCAATTTCAAAACCAAATTCGTGTGCGATTGCCGGAATGTGCATGACCGCGTTGGTGGAACCTGAGATTGCAGCATGTACCATGATCGCATTCTCAAGACTTTCCATTGTGACGATATCTTTTGCAGCAATTCCCATCTCAACTAATTTCATTAACTGTTTTCCTGCATCATAGGCAGCCTTTTTTAATTCCGGCGCAGTTGCCGGCATCAGTGCTGTTCCCGGAAGCATCAGTCCAAGTGCTTCAGCCATAACCTGCATTGTGGAAGCGGTTCCCATGAAAGAACATGCGCCACAGCTTGGACATGCATTGTGTTTGTAATAGCGGAGCTGCTCTTCCGGGATCTCACCACGCTCATACTGCGCGCTGAATTTTCCGATCTGCTCTAAGGTTAAAAGCTCATTGATCTTACAGCCCGGATCATTTTCCACATATTCCGGTTTTACAACCGTTGCTTCCATAACACCACCGGTCACAACGATCGCGCTCATCTCTTTTAAACGGCCGATACTCATAAGCATCGCCGGCATTGCCTTGTCACAGCTTGCGATAAAAACACCACCATCAAACGTTGTAGCGTTTGCCTGCGCCTCCACAAGGTTTGTGATCGCATCTCTGTGTGCTAAAGAATAATTGATTCCATCGTGTCCCTGGGACATTCCATCGCACATATCTGTTGCATAATAACGCGCTGCTTTTCCGCCGTTTTCATCAACACCTTTTACTGCTTCTTCCACAAAAATATTTAAATGGCTTGAACCCGGATGGCTGTTTCCATAAGTACTCTCAATGATGATCTGTGGTTTGGAAAGCTCCTCCGCCTTCCATCCCATACCCATGCGAAGCGGGTCCATCTCCGGTGCAAGTTCTCTTACTTTCTGACTTCTTAATTCCATGATAGCCTCCATTCCTGCGCTGTTTTTTTGCGCATCTCAAGTTTGTGCGTAAGCACAAATCTTGCGTGTGAAAAATCTTATTTTTCACACTAGCCTCCATTCCTGCGCTGTTTTTTACTGTGAAAATCTATAATATACTAAATTTCATGCTCTGTGACTGCTCTGTCATTACCGTTTCTTCTACACGAAGAAAGAAATGATCAGTGCAACGATAAATCCGGTTCCACCAACCAATGTCTCCATGATCGTCCAGGTTTTTAATGTTGTCTTCTCGTCAAGTCCGATCAGTGATCTTACCAGCCAGAATCCGGAATCGTTAAAGTGTGAGCAGACTGTCGCTCCACCGGCAACTGCTGCAACCACACATGCAAGATACATCGGTGATAAGGATGCGATCTCCGGCATTGCTGCTACAATTCCTGCTGCCATGGTCATTGCTACGGTTGCAGAACCTACACAGATTCTTACCAGTGCTGCAACTAAAAATGCTACAACAACGATTGGAAGATTTATGGATGCCACAGCATTACCAATGATCTCACCTAAGCCGGAATACTGTAAAATATAACGGAGCACGCCGCCACATGCTGTCACAAGAAGGATCAGTCCTGTCGGCTCTAAAGATTTTGTGAGGATCTTCTCTAATTCCGGCATCGTGTATCCATGTCTTGTTCCAAGGATGAACATTGCGGCTAATGTTGCGATCAGAAGTGCTGCAAACGGCTGTCCTAAAAAGTTAAATAACGGTGCCACTCCTGCCAATGCCGGAACCACGCCTGCAACAGATTTCAATATGATAAGTACCAGAGGGATCATGATGATGGTAACGACCGATGCAAAACTCGGAAGTTTGGATTCATCAATATCTTCCTGGTTTGCGATCTGATCCGGAACCGGAACATAAAATTTCTTTCCGCAGATAGCTCCCCAGACCGGACCTGCAACGATCATTGCAAAAAATCCACAGCATACACCGACTAAAATAACCCATCCAAGTTCCACATTTAACATTGTGGCAACTAATACCGGGCCAGGTGTCGGCGGGATAAATGCGTGTCCTACGGCAAGTCCTGCTAAAAGCGGGATCGCATAAAACAGGGAAGATTTCTTTGTTCTTTTTGCAAGAGAAAATGCAAGCGGAATTAAAATGATAAGTCCTGCATCAAAGAATACCGGGATAGAAATAACAAGGCCGGTGATTCCAAGCGCCCATGCAGCCTTCTCATCCCCAAATTTCTTTACCATTGTAACTGCTAAAGTCTGTGCTCCTCCCGATGCTTCAAGTATCGCACCGAACATGGAACCGAGTCCTACCAGGAGGGCAATTCCCTTTAACGTGTTTCCTATTCCATCGTCCACCGCCGTTACGATTTCTTCAAACGGCATTCCTGCGATCAGTCCGATTGCAATCGCACCGATTAAGATCGAAAGCATTGCATGAACCTTAAATTTGATGATCAAAACTAACAACAATGCCAGTCCGATAATTGCTGCAATAACCAGCCGGGTTGTATCTAATTCTGCTACGTTACCCATGATATACCTCCTTATTGATATTTGTATGACGTCTGATGTCTTGTTGAGATTATTGTATTTTATTGATTATTTTTTGTCAATACATCTGATGTCTAGTTTGTTAAAACCTCTCTTTTAGACAAAAAAACAAGGTGTTTTCCTAAAAAAGCACCTTGTTTTTTGTATATTTTTCCGATATTGCATCATGTCATATGACGTCTTACCAGTTTTTGGAGTTTTTGTCCCTTACTCATTTTTTTGCTGCGCCTTTGCCTGTTTTTTCAAAATCATCTGACGATTATAATTGAGGTGCATGATCATCGCATATTTTGCACCCGCACTGTCTCCATTTAAGATTGCATCCGTGATCGCACGGTGGGTATCAATCGTTTCGTCTTTTAACTGGCGGTGTGTCAGGTTCACGAACGTGATGACCGCCGACTGAATGATCGGTACCAGTTTCTCAATGACTTTATTTTTGCTGCACCGCGCAATGTAAGTGTGAAATTCCACATCTTTCTGCAGATGGTTCTCCCCGGCAAGATACAGATTTTCCACCTCATCACACAGCCGCTTTAACTCCGCCTTTTCCTCGTCCGTCGCGTTTTCACTTGCCAGCATGGCGATCTCCGGCTCTAACATCAGGCGCACATTGCAGAGGTCTAACGCCAGTTCATATTTGTCCGTAAACCCTGAAAGCCCTAACGGATCATCCTCTAAGCGGTTCGTCCCGATCACATAAGTCCCGGAACCCCTGCGGACCTCAAGCACACCTTTGGAAACCAGGCTTTTTACCGTCTCCCGCACTGTGCTCCGCCCAACGCCGAACAGCTCTGCCAGTTCAAACTCATTTGGCAGTTTCTCACCTATTTTCACCGGCGTATGCAAAATATAATCCATCAGTTCTTCTTCCACATGCGGTGCTAATAATTCCCGGCTCTTTTTTTCCATATTGTATTATTTTCTCCTTTGTCCTGTGTGATGCATAAAGACATCATACCACTTTTTGCCGGATGTTTGAACGCAAAATTTTTAACGTGCCTTCGCAAAATAGTCATTCAAAATTTCCTTGATGTAGTGATAGCGTCTTGCATAAGAGTTTTCCATACGGATGATCTGCATATGGTGCGCCTTACAGATCTCATTTTTCTGTCTGTCCCGCTCCCGTACCACTTCATCCTCAAAATGCTCCTTGCCGTCGAGTTCGATCGCAAAAACGGGCAGCTCGCTTTTTCCCCTCTTTTCATAGACAACAAAGTCGAATCTTCCCATATAAAACAGATTATCATAAGTGACATTATCATGGAACACCTGGGATATGGCAACCTCTTTGTGGATCGTATATTTATTCCGGGTGAGCCAGATATTTTCCAGCGCATGTGTCAGGTTTTTCATAAATGCCGCTTCTGTTTCCGTGGAAAACGGCTGGATTCCAAGTGCTCTCGAACTGATATGCTTTTCCGTAATTTTGGATTCCCCGTTCATTTTCACATACTGCACCAGCTCGTACAGATCATCATCCTCATTTCCCTGATGAAGGCGCTCCAATTCTTTCCCGTCCGCAAGAAGGATCAGCTTGTCCTTCGCCCGCGACGTTGCAACATTGATCAGTTCCTTATTATTTTTGAGCCAGTCATAAGTTCCCTTTCCAGTCCGGTCGCTTAACGCCGTGGAAAACAGCACCACATCCTTTTCGTCTCCCTGAAATGCATGTACCGTTCCGCACACGACATGCTCAAATCCGTTTTCTTTGATCCCTCGCTCGATCAGTATCCGCTGATTCACAAACGGTGTGATGACAGCAATACTTTTATCAGGATTTTCCCCCGCATAGCGCATGATCTCCTCCACCTCTGCCGGAGAGGTATTCTTCATGTCACCTGGTCCGCCATCCACATTGACATAGACAAGCGGCTGTCTTTCCCTGCTGTCAGACTGCACCTGAAGTTTGGAGTTATAATATTTTTTATTGTTAAAGTCTATGATTTTTTTATTACAGCGGTAATGATTTCGCAAAAGTATCTCATCGCTGACCGCATCACAGGCAAGATATGTCTTATAAATGGAATTTTCGCGGTAATCATATTCATCCGCAACATGGTATTTTCTGCGCAGTTTCCGGTTCGTGAGTTCGTCCAATAAAATAACCGGCTTTAACTGCTGCGGATCTCCCACCAGCATCAGTTTTTCACCCCGGATGATTGGCACAAGTGAGACCGCAACATTGCACTGGCTCGCCTCATCCATGATTGTCATATCAAACAGCGGTTCCGGTTCACCCAGTTTATGGGAAGAAATGCAGGTCGTTATCATGATTGGAAATACCTTCTGCAGCTTCTTTACATTCTCCGATTTCTGCAGATACTTGTTAAATGCTGCTGCCTGCTCATTCACATCTTCATCATCATCTAAAATTTTCCGTAAATCCTGAAACCTGTTACTTTCCAGCTCCTTGATGTATTTTGCGGAGGTATAATACAGATAACTGTAAAATTCATCCTCATTGCGGTCTAATAGAGCCATTGCATCCCGCTCAGATATCTCACCGATCTTCTGGATTTTTTCATCCAGATTCCGCAGCTGACGCCCCTGCAGATCCGTATGGAAATGAAAGAGCGTCGCCACATTTTTCATCCGTTCCTGATACTCCATGACCTGCGTTAACGTTTCTTTGCGCTCCGTCAGGTCTAAGACTTCCTCATATTCCTTTAACCTGCCGGAAAGCTGTTTCGCCCGGTCGATCCGGTCCCCCTTTCGCCGGTCTAACGTGGAAGAAAATACTTTAATGCCCTGCACCTCTCTCCGCAGCTGGTTGATGTAACAGATACATTCTTTTACTTTTTCCTGATTTCCAAGGCGCAGTACCGGAAATGCGACCCGCTTTCCCTTATAAGTCAGGGAACTTAATTTTTCAAATACATTGTTTATGGGTACATTGTTGTAAGACGCAAACAGTACCGTCATATTGTTAAAAAATGCCGTCACGATCGTGTTTAAGATCGTATTCGTCTTGCCGGTTCCCGGTGGTCCCTGAATATAGGCAAGCGGATATTTCATGGCATTGTTAATTGCAAGAAGCTGGTCAAGATTGATGTTCTGGTTTAACAGCGCGATCGGATATGCCTTCGTTCTTCGCGGACGTTCCAAAAGATCGCCGAAAAATGCCCGGATTGGAAAAGTCACCTGCTCTTTTTCGTACATGTCAAGAATCGCCTTATACTCTTCATGCAGATTTAATGCACAGTCCATGCCAAGTCCGATGACATAGGGCATGTCATCCACAACCGCCCGTGCACCGTTTTTTTCTGTAATCGCATCTTTTATTTTTTCAAGATTTTTTTCAAAATCGGATAACAGCTCATATTCATCCGCATCTAAATACCTTCGGATATTTTCCTGCTCTCCCCCTATGGTAAACTGCGTGCAGATCGTGATATCTTCATCCGGTTTAAATGCCTTGTTTTTTACATCCAGATTCAGATTCCGGTATGCCAGCACATACAATCCATTTTTTGTATGGATGCTTAAAATATTTAGTGCCAGCTTTTGAATATGAAGCGTTTTCCCCTGTTTCGTGCCCCGGTTCATGCGCCGCTGAAAATTTGTCACGATCTCTTTAAACTGTTCCTCCGACAACTGGTACTCCCCGTCACGCACCTGATCTCCGTCGATATAGCGCACCAGTTCATAATCGGTCGTATACGGCGTGGCATCCAGTTTGCTGCACATTTCCAGATAATTCAGTATTTTTAAATTTGCCGTGTTTGCAAAAAGGTTCTGGTAGCGTTCCGGGTGCAGCGCGATATCTTCGATCAGCCGCTCATTCTCCGGGCAGTACGAGCCTTCCACGATCTCGGTCGAGAGGATGGAATCGATATAGATCTTATCGTATCCCTCAATCGAGCACCGGTTCAGATGAAGTCCGTCCACTTTGAGTGTCCTGTTCCTTGGGTCTAAGTCACGGATTCCAATCCAGTAGTTCGTGTGCCTGCCCTCTTTGTTCAGATATTCAATTTTCAGCCATTTTCCTTCGTGGATAGCTTTGAAGATATCTCTGTGTATACTGTTCATATGTTTTTGCCAGTCTTCCCAATCCTCCTCGCATACTCCGCCAGCTCCCGGTTCGCTTCATTTAACGGTCCAAACTCTTCCACCGCACAGATACATTTTTTACAGCTGTCAATCAGCTGCTTTGCCGCCTGCACCTTATCCTGTCCAACCGGGTAAAATGCCTTTTCTGCCACAACTTCTGACGCAAGTGCCACAGCCGCTTTGTACTCCACATCATTTTCCTGCAGGATCCCTGCTGCAAATGGAATGTTTTCGCGCCACAGCCTGTTGTATACCGGGATGCCGCTGCCCGCACCACCGATCACAAAAAACTGTGGACTGACCGGATCTGGATTCTTCTTACCACATCCAAAATTTTTGCCAGAGCAATTCTCTGCACTAAAATCTCTCGAAACAACTGCCTTCTCATATCCCGTGCACAAAAAAATCTGTCCCGTCACCGGATCAAAGCTCTGATCTGCCACCCCGTATAATTCCTGCACATAATTTCCGGCAAAAATCTCCTCCGGTGTGCCGACGCAGTCGATGCGGTCGCCTCTGACACAGGCGATCGTATCGGAAACTTTCTGCGCAAGGTCAAGCTCATGCAGTGACATAATGACCGCCATCTTTTTATCCCTTGCAAGCATGCGGATATTTGTAAGTATATCCATCTTAAAGCCCATATCCAGATAGGAGGTTGGCTCGTCTAAGATCAGGATTTTTGTATCCTGACAGATTGCCCGCGCAAGCATCAGACGCTGGCGCTGTCCGTCGCTGATCTTCATGAAATCCTGATCCTGCACTTCACCTGCATGGACAAGCGCGATCGCCTCATCCACTTTTGCCCAGTCCTCTTTTGACAGGATGCCAAATCTTCCCGTATAAGGATAACGCCCGGAGGCAACCACTTCCCTGCCGCTCATCAGCTCCGTGCGGAGGCGTTCTGTCATGACCATGGACAATCGTCTGGAAATCTGGCTGTCTTTTAATTCATCCATGGATGCTTCGCCCAAAAATACGGTTCCATCCAGTTTCTTTAACTGCTTTGTAATCGTCTTTAAGATCGTGGATTTTCCGGAACCATTCGGCCCGATCAGTGTCAGTATCTCCCCCGGCCGGACAGAAAGATTCACATCCCCGATCAAAGGTGTTTTATCATAGCCGACAGTCAGATGCTCTGTGCGGATCTCCTGCATATATGACTACCTCCCCTCCTGTTTTCTCAACATTGCTGCGATCACGACCGGCACCAGAAACAGTGCCGTGACCGAGCTGATACTGATTTCCGTCGGCGCAAACACGGTTCTTGCAATTCCGTCACAAAAAAGTGTCACAACTGCACCACACAAAAAACACCCCGGAATCAGGATAATCGGGCGCGCTGTTTTTGTCGCCATCCTCACCAGATGCGGCACTGCAATTCCGACAAAGGAGATCGGTCCCGCAAATGCAGTCACGCAGGCAGACAGAAGGCTTGATAAAAGGATCATCGTGACCCTCAATACTTTTACATTGACACCAATATTTCTGGCATATGCCTCCCCCATCTGATATGCCCCGATCGGTTTTGCCAGACAAAAAGTCACAAGCACTGCTACACCGACGATCACGACGATCATTTTTATATTTTCCCATGTCATGCCGGAAAAACTTCCCATCGACCAGTTGTGAAGATTGACGATATTCGAATCGCTGGCAAATGTGACGCAGAAGTCCGTGATGGCGGAACAGATATAACCGATCATGATCCCACAGACCACCAGCAGCGACATTTTTGACACGCGAAATGAAATTAAAAGCACGAATCCCATGGCAAGCATGGAACCCACAAACGCAGCCATAACCATGCCAAAGGAACTGATCATAATGCCTTTTTCCAGCAGGAAAATCATGGTAAGTGCCACCACCAGTTTTGCGCCGGATGAAATTCCAAGCACATACGGTCCTGCAATCGGATTCTGGAAAAAGCTCTGGAGTAAAAATCCCGACACTGACAGTGCTCCTCCTAACAAGATCGCAGCAAGGATGCGCGGCAGTCTGATTTTCCACACAATCTGTGAAAATGTCTCATCTTTTCCACTTCCCGCAAGGATTGCAAACAGATCCGATGTGGATATGTCCACACTTCCCGCCCCGACATTCCATAAAAACAATACCGATAATATGATAATTGCAACAACAAAAGAGATGATATAACGTTTTTTCATGATTTCCTCTGGTTTATATGAATTCCTGTCAGTTGATTTTCTTCAAAAACCGGTACTCTGCATCTGTTTCCCCATTCAGTACCTTATTGAGATCCTCAATGAAATCACAGGTTCCACTGGTCTGCTGGTAAAAATTGCTTCCGGTTGTGTAGACCTGTCCTGTTTTTACTGCTTTAAAGTCGGCAAACAGACTGTTTTTCTGTACCAGTTCAGCGATCGATGTCAGTTCTCCCTCTATTGTACCATTGTAAATGAGAATGTCAGCATCTTTTTCGGCCGCATAGAAATCTTCCATCTGCATTTTTAATGTGGAGAGTGCATTTTCCTCTTCCGGGACATAACCATTTAAGGAATAAGTGCCCCCCGCAAGTTCGATCATTGATGATACATAATCATTTGGTTTCCGTACCGTAATCGTTCCATCCGATGCAACTGCAAAAAATGCTACCGACAGCCCCGTTTTTTCTTTTTCCAAAATCGGCTCAATATGTGCTGCCTGCGCATCAAAAAACGCTTTGGCCTGCTGTTCTCTCCCGAACAAAACGCCAAAAAGCTTTATCCATTCGAGTCTTCCAAGCGGGTGCTTTTCATAGCTGGAGCGCTCGATCATGACCTTGATCCCAAGTTCTTCTAATTTTTCTTTCACTTCCGGGTTGTGCGTGATCATCGTATTTTCAATCGCAAACGTGCATCCACCGGAAAGTAAAAGTTCATAGTCAGGCGCACTGTATTTCCCGGCATAGATCAGATTTCCCGCTGCCATCGCATCTGCCGCCTCTTTTACATACCAGTCTTTTTCTTTTACTCCTGTATATTTCAGATCGGAGACAGCACCGATCTGGCAGACTAAATCCATCACCGCACTCGACACCAGATATACATTTTCAAGCGGCTGTTGTAAAACTGTCACATCTGCCGGAACATCCGCCGGCACTTTGACACCTTTTGGCACAAGCAAAAAACGACCGTTATCCACGATCGTAATCAGCTTATAAGCACCATATTGTTCTACTTCAAACTGATCGGCGCAGGATAACTCCATACGCCCATTACAGTCTAAGTCTTTAAAACCTGCCGTTTCCGGAAATTGAAAAGTCAGGGTGTAATCAATCTCATGCGGCGTACTCATTGCCGTCGTATCACCGATCACATCCATCTCACATGGGATTCCATCGATTGGAAATGTGAATGTAGAGTTTCCACCCTCATTTTCATTGAGATATTTCTCCCCGTTCACGATCATGTAATCGTAATGCGTACTGCTCCATGTGATCGTCGCATATGCCACTCCATCCGTTACAGTAACTTTCGCCTGTGAATCCACAGTTGCTTTTCCGCTGCCGCCTTCTAATGTGACTTCCACCGTATATTCGCCATCCTCAGGAACTGAAACTTCTGTGCTGTCTGCCTGTTCTGCGGCATCATTTCCAGTCATGCTTTCTTCTGTTCCATCCTGATCTGCCGTTCCCTGCACATTTTCCTCTGCTGTCTGTGCATTTTCCTCTGTGACTGTACCTGCCGCTCCCTGTGCACTTTCCGTGGCTGTCTGACCAGCCCCGCCTTCTACTGCAGCGGCATTATTTTTTGCACCGCATCCCGTGAATATCTGCATGCACATCATTGCGGATAAGATTACTGCGGTCACTCTCTTTTTATTCATACAAATCTCCATTTATTAGTTATCTGTCTCCTGCGGATCAGAAACGCTTACTTTGTGATCGTACCACTCGCCTTTTGTGCCGAGGATTGCAAGATCAAATTCTTCATCTAATGCTTCTACCGGCACATCAAAACCATATACCTCGTCGGTGGTTCCATCACTGTATTTTACAGTATCCGTTGTCGGCTCTAAAATATCAGCACCGTCTTTTTTCGCATCATCTGCTGTTCCGACAAACAGATTTACAATTTTTTTTGAAACAAGGCTGATATGGATCGTCATTTTCCCATTTTCTACGGTAAGGATACCACGTCCCTCATCTGCCTCATTTACATGAAACATGCTGCTGTCTGTATCAAACTTTGCGGTGTAAACACCATCCTCGAGAGTACCAACGGTACTCTCTGTGGTGGATGTTGACTCAAGGTTTCCAAGGGAATCAATTGCATCTTTTGTATGATCAATATAGATCTGCTGGATTGCTTCGATTCTTCCAAGTCCTGAAATCTGTGTATCAACGCTGTCAAAATATCCACTTGCTGTGAACTGGCTCTTCCAGGAATCTTCGTCGTCGCCTGCCATATCGTTGTTTGCATGATCTCCTGCAACAACCATAAGAGGTCTTAAAACAACTTTTGTATAACCGGCTTCTTTTACTGCCTCAATCACATTTTCACATGCTGTCTCTTCCGGTTCACCCTCAACAGTTCCGATAAATACATTATCATAGGAAAGATCTTTCATCTGTGCTGCCATCTGGCTGTAGCTTACCTTTGCAGAATGAGAAGTTCCATGTCCCATAAATACGAATGCAGTTCCATCTTCTTTTGCTGCATCTAAAGAATCATATCCTGCTGTCTTTACTGCCTCTGCTGTAATTGCTTCTGCAACTTTTGCCTTATCCTCATTGATCACAGTTGCATCAGATCCTACTTCACCAAGCATTGGCTCTGCAACGGTAACTGTCTCAAATTTGTCTTTATAATTGTCAAGTGTCTCTACCAGCTCGTCATACTCTGCACCATGCATTAAGTGTGTCGGCTGAACAACAAGATTTTTTACTCCGTTGTCAACAGCTCTCTCTAATGCCTGATCCACATTATCAATCTTTTCGTCATCTCTTGCCTGTACATGGTTGATGATGATCTGTGCGGTAAATGCTCTTCTTACAGACCAGTCCGGATATGCTGCTTCCAGTGCTTTTTCGATTCCACTGATATCCTCGGCACGACTGTCGTTAAATGAGGTACCAAAACTTACTACAAGAAGTTCATTTTCTCCGATATTATCTTCATTTAACGGATCATCCTTCGAGGCATCTCCTGTATCTCTTCCGAAATAATCCGGATCTGCGTTCTCGCCGGAAACTAATTCCTTCTGTGCATCTGTCAATGCATCCCATGCCTCTTTTGCCTCTGCACACTGTGCGTCCGTATCATCATTTCTTGTCTGAACATAGATCGCATCGATCAGTTCTGCGACGTGATCGGCTGCCGCCTGATCGTCAACTTCCGTGCTCTCTACGGTTTCTGTTGCCTCTGTTTTCTCTGAAGATACTGTCTCAGAGGTTTTTGCTGTGTCTGTTGCTGCTGTGTTGCTGCTTCCGCATCCGGCGACCATACCTGTTGCAAGCGCTAATGTGGTAAGTAACGCGATAGTTCTTTTCTTCATAATGCTCTCCTTATTATAATATAATGTATCGTTCATAGTACACAGTGGAATTTTTCCACACAAAGAAACACTCCGCCTTATTTGAGGGCGGAGTAATAAGTCTGCATAAATAAGCTGACAATCTGACAGCCTACATTTACGGTACGACCAATTACTCGTGATCCGGGAAATATTTCCCTGTACCAGACAACTGGCAGGTTTCCTGGCTGAAAGATCATCACACAGATTCCGCCTTCCCAACATACTGCAAAGTACATCAGTGACTTATCTTTGGAATCTGCACTCCCTAATCACAGTGACGAGATCGTACAGGAATCGCACCTGTTTCCCTTTTAACCAACCTATTTTTAATATGAAAAATATACTGTACTTTATGTACTGCTCCATTTCCCGGATAAAAACAGCCGGCACCAATTATCTTCTCTATGAAACTTTTAATATACTAGCATATCCACTCCCTATTTACAACAACCACTTTTCTCTTGCAAATCATTCAAAATATGGTATACTAATCAAGTATTTGCAAAAACATATCTGGAGACGTATCGAAGTGGTCATAACGGGGCGCACTCGAAATGCGTTAGCCCTCCGGGGCACGAGGGTTCGAATCCCTCCGTCTCCGCTCTTCCAAAAGGAAACACAATTTGCTTTATATTTGTGTTTCCTTTTTTCTTTTCACACTTTTTCGTGATTACCCACAATTTCATAGCCAAAGTACCCTATTTTTTTAATTTATGTCTACCATTTTTTGTCAAAAAATAGTAAAATAAGTGTAATTAATCTATAGGAAAGGGAGCTTGATATCCATGAAAAGCAAAAGCGTAAAAAATTCACTGACACTAATGTGTCTTATGATTGTTCTTGTATCTGTCATAGTCATTGGCGGTATTTCAATTTCAAATATCAGCACTATGACTTCCACGGCAAACAAGAATTATGAAAATGCCAGGTTAGATGGGTACAATACTGAGATCAAAAGTCAGGTACAGTCTGTCATCGCTATTTTACAGGCAGAATACGACAAATCCCAAAACGGTGATCTGACTGAAGACGAAGCAAAAAAAGAAGCAGCAGAGATCGTCCGCAACATGCGTTACAGGGATGATGGAAGCGGCTATTTCTGGATCGATGATACCGACTACAACCTCATTATGCATCCGATCTTAACCGATCAGGAAGGTAATAACCGTTACGATCTGACAGATCAGAATGGCGTCAAGATCATTCAGGAGATCATGAAGGTCTCGACCGGTTCTGACGGCGGCGGCTTCAATGAATTTTATTTTACGAAAGCCGACGGTGTTACCGTAGCACCAAAGATCGCGTACTCTCAAATCTTTACCCCATGGAACTGGGTTGTTTCCACCGGTAACTATGTAGATGATATGGAAGCGGAAATGAATAGTTCCAAAAACGAAGTTCAGGCGAAATACCATACTATGATCACAGTCATAATCATAATTGATCTGATTTTTACAGTTATCGTATTCATTGCTTCCCGTATTTTCGGTAATACGATCTGCAAACCTTTGATCGAGATTCAGAATTTTGCAAACAGGATGTCGACCGGAGACCTGACTACCGGAGTCAATGTTTCAAGTAAAAATGAACTTGGAAAAACAGCCGGTGCACTTGATCTTGCACAGCAGGAGGTTGTCGGACTTATCTCCAACATTGATGGAGTTTCCTCTCATTTACAGTCCGCCGTTTCGGATTTCAAAAAGAATTTTGACAGCATGAACGAATCTATCCAGAACGTTTCGACTGCAATCAATGAAATTGCCCAAAACAGTAACTCTCAGGCAGCATCAACTTCAAGTGCCTCTGAAAATATTGCTGAGATTGCCGATGGCATCGCAGATACTTCCTCAGAAATGGAATCCCTTGATCAGAATGCACAGCTGATGCAGGATCGTTCCAATAAGTCCATGGAAACCTTACACAGACTGATCGATGTCAATTCTACAACAAAAACTGATATTGATTCTATGTATAACCAGACAGCCCAGACAAATGATTCTGTCAACAAGATCAGTCAGGCAGCGACCTTAATCAGCGAAATTGCATCCCAGACCAACCTGCTTTCCTTAAATGCTTCCATTGAGGCAGCAAGAGCCGGTGAAGCCGGACGTGGATTCGCGGTTGTTGCAGAAGAAATCGGTGGACTTGCCACCCAGTCTGCGCAGACGGTCAGTGAGATCAACAATATCATTAGTGAGTTAAGCCAGAACTCCGAAAAATCTATGGAGCTTATGAAGAAAATGAGTGAGGCATCTGACGAGCAGGTTGCAGCACTTGAAAGCACACAGCAGATGTTTGAGGATTTAAAGGGTGCACTTGATTCCTGTATGGCGTCCATCCAGACCATTACAGGAAAGATCCAGAATGTCAATTCTCAGCGTGAGCTTGTCACAGAGAGTATTGATACTCTGACACAGCTTGCAACCGACAATGCATCCTCCACAGAAGAAACTTCCGCAATGGCAACCGAGCTCGATGCCGTTGTCCGGAAATCTTCGGATCTGGTATCTGCTTTAGCAGATGATATTGAAAAGCTTTCTGCAGATATGAAACAGTTTAAGCTATAAATCATATGAACGATATACAAATTAATATATGATCCAAAAAACCGTGCGGTAATTTTAACCAGCACGGTTTTTATAACTAAAAAGCAGAACTGCACCCGTGCAGCCCCAGCAGTAAAACGAGTGGAGCAGGCTCAATGCCGCTTCCTCTTAAGCAAAACATTTTTTGATCTGTTCTGTGATCTCACCGTCTATCCATCCCTTTTGCACCATATTTTCCAATATCTCACATGCTGCCTCGTGCGTCATTCCGGATTTATACGGTCTGCTCTCCGTCAGTGCCTGATAGATATCAATGCACGCCATGATACGTTCCTGCCTGTTTAGCTCGTCGGCAGTTTTACCGAACGGATACCCGGTGCCATCGAGTTTTTCATGGTGGAGCGCCGCCCAGTCACGGATATCTTCCATTCCTTCTGCCTGTGATAAGATCAGATATGTGTATCCCGCATGATTTTTCATTTTAGAAAACTCCTCGTCCGTCAGGCGTCCCGGTTTTTCTAAGATATCATTTCCGATTGCTGCTTTCCCGATATCGTGCAACGCGCCTGCCAGGTACATTTTCAGCACCGTCTCCTCGTCATCACCGAGATATCTGGATAATCTGGCTGCATTTTCCGCAACACCGAGTGAATGGCGGCTTGTAAATTCGGATTTATAGTCGATGATCTTTGCAAACAGATTGGCAAAATTTTTGCACATTTCATCGCTTAAATCCCGCTTTTTTCTCGGAACAATATTCCACAGCCGTTCTTCTAAATCTGCATCTCCAAGACTCAAAAAATGTTCTTGCCCAAACACTTCCAAAAAAGCATCTACGCATGCAGTATCAAATTTTGTCCCTTTATTTTTCAAAAGATAATCTTTCGCGCGCTGCCACACGGCATCATCAAATACCGGCGTCCGGCAGAACGCATCTAAAATATCACACAGATGAATGATCCTTGCAAAAAGAGGGATCTCTTCCCACGTTTTTCCAAATGGTCCGCTTCCATCGGCATTTTCATGGTGATATAAAATCACATTTTTCACATCCGTCAGAAACGGGTACATTTTTAAGTTTTCCTCCCCGTAAATGCAGTGGATGCCAAGCTGCTTTGACGTTATATTTTCCGTATTATTTTTTGTAAGGTCATTGTGAAATTCCTCATGAATATACTGCGTCAGCGCATTGTCGTGCAGCAGCGAACACGCCGCGAGATCCTGCAGGGCATCTCCTGTAATTCCCATTTTTTGTGCTGTGCATACGCTCATATATGCAACTCTTTTTCCATGTTTTGTCGCAACATGGGTCAGTTCCGCTTCGACACAGTCGAGTGCATAAGAGCATGCACCAAGCAGACCAATAATATCTAATTCCATTTCCCATTCACTTTCTTTTTTATTTTTTTCTATCTTAGCACACTAAAATCACTTTTGATACCTCAGAATTGCTTTTCATTTCAGAAAATTATTTCTGCGGGTGAACGCCGTTTTTCCACCGTGCTCTGACAGCATGAACGGCTCATTTTCCAGATTTTCAATTTCAATCTTTTCTTTTGCGCAAAGTGGATGTGCCTCAGGCAGCACAACCATGTATTCATCCATTTTTGACATATCACTTTAGCAGCTTCTGCCACACACTCTCACTGTGACCGGCATCTTTCTCATACAAATTGATATACTCTCCCGCCGTGCTGCGATCCTTAAATGCCGGGTACAAAAATCCGCTCTCCGGCACGCCCGGCTCATACTCGCCCTCTAACGGACTGACCGCACAGATCAGATATTCGTACACTTCCTCTGAGCCCTCCTGCCATGCCTTATCGGTCCCTTTGACCGGGACATCGTATCTCCCGTGGAACAAAAAACACGCATATGGGCACCCCGGCTGATATTTCTCTCCAAGCAGCTCATAGAAAAGATCCGGGAATGCATCGTCTTTCAGACCTGTCTCCCTGATCCCGTCAAAGAGCTGCCAGATACTGCCCGGCTTTCTTTTTTCTTCCGGGATCCGGTATTCTCTTAACTGTTCATTTGTTTTTGAGATCAGCACCGTCTTGGCAAGTTCTAAGTTTTTGGCTCTTTCGGATGCAGACAGTTTTAAGAAATGCGTATTGAATGTTCCATCCACATATCCCTCTTCGTCAAAATATGCGCCTGCGATCCGGTCTATGGATGCCCGTGCGGGAGTCATGCGCCTGGTCAGTTCTAACATGTCGTCGCGATTTATCATTTTGGTCCTTTCATTCCCGTAATTTATTCCATTAAATTTACACTATTTTTACACTATTTTTCACTATTCTTTCACTATTTTTCTCTTAATTACTTTCCTTTTTTACACCAGTCCCTGAATCAGGATAAACAGGATCAGCAGCGGCAGTATAAACTGGAAATATGGCTTTAACTTTTTCGAAATCTTAAGGCCCTCTCCCGAATTCGCCTCGTCGATATATCTGTCAAACCCCCAGCCCCACTTTGTTACGCTAAATAGCAGATAAATCAGTGAACCGACCGGAAGAAGCAGGTTGCTGACGATAAAGTCCTCACTGTCGAGCACATCGCGGCCGCCTATCAGATGCAGGCTGCTCCACACATTGTAACCCAGTACACACGGAAGGCTTGCGAGCAGGATGATCACTCCATTGATAAGTGCGGCTTTATTTCTGCTCCAGTGAAACATATCCATACAAAATGACATAATGTTTTCAAACACTGCCATGACCGTCGAAAAACTTGCAAAGGTCATGAAAAGGAAAAACAGACATCCCCAGATCCGCCCACCAGCCATATTGACAAACACATTTGGCAGCGTGATAAAGATCAGGCTCGGTCCGGCATCCACTTCCACTCCATAGCTGAAACATGCCGGGAAAATGATCAGTCCAGACATGATCGCCACAAAGGTGTCAAGACCGCAAATTCTTGCGCCCTCACCGGCAAGCGAGTGATCTTTGCCCATATAACTTCCGAAGATCTCCATTGCGGCAACGCCAAGACTCAGTGTGAAAAATGCCTGATTCATGGCTTCCGTGATCACATTTTTAAGCCCTGTCTCTGCAACCGTGTCCAGATTCGGGACAAGATAAAACTTCACGCCTTCTGCTGCACCCTGCAGTGTAATACTGTGCACCGCGAGAACAACAATCAGAATCAGCAGCGCGCTCATCATGATCTTGCTTATTTTTTCCAGTCCGTTCTGCAGGCCCCTGCTGCACACAAAAAATCCCAGTATCACGGTAATTATCATCCAGAACGCCATCTGTCCCGGATCTGCGAGCAGATTAGAAAATACTGCCGCAGTATCGTCCGCAGTCATGCCGGTCTGGAATTCGCCTTTTAAAAATTTAAAGAAATACGATACCATCCAGCCTGATACGGTCGTGTAATACATCATCAGCATATAGCAGCCAAACATTGCGATCCAGCCGTGAATATGCCACTTGCTGCCTTCTTTTTCGAGTGCTTTATAACCTAACACGGCGCTTTTTCTGCTGGCTCGCCCCACGGCAAATTCCATGGTGAGCACCGGAAGTCCCATTGCTATTAAAAATATCAGGTAGAACAGGACGAAGATGCCGCCGCCGTTTTGTCCAGCCACATAGGGGAATCGCCAGACGTTTCCGATTCCGATGGCGCAGCCGGCGCTTACGAGCAGAAAGCCCAGGCGGGATTTGAAGGATTCTCGTTTCATTTTTATTTTACTCCGTTTCTATTTTATTTTTTACTTGGTGGATTCAAATTCTTTTAGGGCGCTAAGTGCCTGACCACCAAGCAAATACAATATTCCGGTGTTGAAGATCGTCATCAGACCGATTCCGACGTCGCCGAGGTCCCATACGAAAGTGTAGGCAGCGATTCCGCCGATGAACAGCATAACCAGTGCAAGGATTTTGTACAGGGTCTGAAAGATCCATTTATCTCCAAATAAATAGGCGACGTTACTTCTGGCATAGAAGAGGATGCCTAAGAATGTGGAGAAACTGAATAAAAACAGTGTCACTGCGATGAATATGACGCCAAATTCGCCCAGGTGATAGCGCATTGCGGACTGGAGAAGATCCATGCCTTCTTTTCCTGCTACGATATTTTCCGGTGCAGTGAGCATGATCATAGCAGTGCAGCTGCAGATCACAATGGTGTCGACAAATACGCCAAGTGCCTGTGTCAGTCCGGCACTGACCGGTGTCTCACATTCGGCTGCTGCAGCTGCACAAGGAGCAGAGCCGGAACCGGCTTCGTTTGAAAACAGTCCACGCTTGATGCCGTTCATAAGGACAGCGCCGAAGCCGCCGGAAACTGCCTGTCTTAGCCCAAGCGCCTCCTCAAAAATCCGACCAAAAACCGCCGGGATGCTTCCAATATTTTTCAGGATAATAAATATCGTGATCGCAAAATAGCAGACCGCCATAACCGGTACGACCACGTCAAGCACTTTTACCGTCGCATTTTTCCGAAGGACGATCACCGCCGCGATCGCAACCAGTACGATCGTTGTGTAGAGTGGCGGGATGCCAAATGCATTTTCAAAGGAAGATACCACGGAATTGCTGATGACCTGGCTGATACCACACCAGCAGATCAGTCCTGAAATTGCAAAAAGTACCGCGATCAGCACATGCTTTTTCTTCTTTTTCAATTTTTCTTCACAGAAATGATGGATATAATATGCGGGACCTCCGCGATATCCGCCATACAAAGGATCTTTTTCCTTGTGTAACTGTGCGAGCGTCCCCTCCACAAATGCGGTCGAGGAACCGATCAGCGCAGTCACCCACATCCAGAACACAGCACCGGCACCGCCTGCCGAGATTGCCGCCACAACGCCTACCAGATTTCCCATGCCGACTCTGGTAGCCGTCGAGACGATCAGCGTCTGAAATGTGGAAAGACTGTCCTTTGTTTCCTTTTTTGCCATAAGTGCTTTTATCATATCCGGGAAAAGCCTGACCGGCAAAAATCTTGTGCGGATCGTAAAATAGATTCCTGTCGGAATCAGAAGAATTACAAGTAAAGAAATCCCTATGCTGCTTTCCTGCGGCAAAGGGATCGTAATCAGATCTCCCCATAAAAATGCGTAGATCTTTTCAATGACCGAGACTATCATAGTATATACCTTTTCCATCCTTAGTTTGTACTTTCTCTATCATACTATAGATTGTCTCTTTCATGCAATAAACAAGTGATAATTTAATGTAATATAGTTGAAATATTTTTATTCTGTTACATTTTCAGTTTCCGGAATTTTAAATTTCTGGATCATTCCCTGCAGACTCTCTGCCTCACTACTCATCTCCTGACTGGCAGCCGCACACTCCTCAGATGTTGCAGAATTTGTCTGCACAACATCATTGATCTGCTCAATTCCCTCATTGATCTGCTGGATTTCTGTTGTCTGTGTCTCTAATGTATCCGCAATATGTGTAACGTCTTCCGTAATCAGCTTGGAGTTCTCTGCTACCTCCTCCAGCTGTGCCGCAGTCTCTTCCGCGATTATCATACCTTTTTCTACCGCATTCACAGATGTTTCGATCAGTGATGCTGATTCCTTTGCCGCCTGGGCACTCTGTTCAGCTAATAAATTTACCTGATTCGCTACAACTGCAAATCCTTTTCCTGCCTCTCCGGCCCTTGCCGCTTCAATAGAAGCATTCAACGCCAGCAGATTTGTCTGGGAAGCAATTTCATTAATTGTTGCAATAATCTTATCAATCTCTTTTGATGCCTCATTAATCTCATGCATAGAAGCAACCATTTCATGCATCTTACCATTGCTGTCTGAAATGGCATTTCCAAGTTCATCCACTCTTCCACTGATTGCTTTTGCAGATTGTGAATTTTTTTCTACCTGTTCAGAAACCCCGGCAACTGTAGCCGTCAGTTCTTCTACAACCGCTGCCTGATTCGTAGCTCCATCTGCAAGATCATTGGAACTTGATGCCACCTGGTCTGCTGCACTTGAAACCTCACTCGAAACATTTTTAATTCCTTTGATCGTTTCTGCCATACTCTTCTCAAATGACATGAAAGAATTTAAAATACCGACAAAATCTCCCTTCCACTCTACTTCCGGCTGAACATCAAAATTTCCTTCTGAGAACAGTTTCATTGCACGATCAATATCATCTACATAAGTTCCCAAAATACGAATTGATTTGCGCATACTGTGCGCCAGTCTTCCAATCTCATCCTCCGAATGATATTCCAGCGTACTGTGTAAATTTCCTTCTGTCAGTTCCCTTGCAACGTCTTCCACTGCACGTAACGGATCCAGAATTGTTTCAAGTACCTTTTTACTTATTACCTTAGCCAGTGTGCATGCACAAACCAGACAGATAATAATACACACCATTCCTGCAACAGCAAAAATAATTGTAGTTCTTGCAGACTGCTCACTTACTTCATCTGTGATCTCATCTAATCTTATGGCAATTTCCACAAGTTTATTTAATGCAGGTGTACAACTATTAAAAATTTCATCAATCGCTTTCTCTTTTTCGCCATTTTTAATTTCTTCTATAATCGAATAACCAATGTTTCCCCAATCAGAAAGAGCAGATGCATACTCATTATATTCCTCATCCGGTAAGACTTTGGTTTTCTTTAATATTTCCAGCTGCGAATCCACTTCTGTAAGCAGCTTTTTTACATTCTGCTCATAACTGTCATAAGCAGATGTATCATTATTTAATGCCATTTCCCTGATATTTCTCGCTGACGTATTCACATTGATCCTGCAGATTTTTACCGCCTGATCCGCAGCATTGACATCATCTATATAATGTAACATATTAGCAAATAACACACCTATGACCACAATAGAAAACAGACCCGAAATCAACATCATACTAATGACTTTTCCGTAGCCATAGTTTATCCTCTCCTGCAGATGCATATTTTCCAATTTGTCTTTCATTGTACTCTTTTGTGACAACATAGATTGTTATTTCCTTTCTCTATTGAATTTTTGAATTTTTACTCTTATATACCAAATTCCATTTTCAAAGTCAATACGGTTTCGGTTCAATTTTTCATATTCTACTTTTCGCATAATATTCAACACATCCCGCACGAAAAATTCAGCACTTTTACCAAAAAAAAGAAAACCACCACTCCCCGGCTCCCGGTTTGTGATGGTTTCCTGCTATATTATTCTGTCCACTTCTTAAATTCTTCATCCGTACATTTCACATAATGTGTCCCGGACACCAGATGATCCGTTCCCTTATTATAATCAATGCCGGAAGTCTTGTAATCGTAGCTCATTGCCACACGATTTTTTTCCACGACCGGATTCGGTGCAGGTATCGCAGAAAGAAGGCTCTTCGTATATGGGTGGATTGGATTCTCAAAGATTTCCTCCGTTGTTCCGGTCTCTACGAGATGTCCCAGATGAAGTACCCCGATGCGATCCGAAATATATTTGACCATGGAAAGATCATGTGCGATAAACAGATACGCGGTTCCTGTCTCCTGCTGGATATCCTTCATCAGGTTAACGACCTGTGCCTGAATGGAAACGTCCAGCGCAGAGATACACTCATCTGCAATGATCAGTTTCGGGTTCATGATCAGCGCTCTCGCAATTCCGACACGCTGTCTCTGTCCACCGGAAAACTGATGCGGATAACGGCCCGCATGTTCCGGCGCAAGTCCAACTTTTGCCAGGATGTTTTTGATCTTTTCCTCACGCTCTGCGCGTGTCTTGTACATATGATGGATATCTAACCCCTCGCCGATGATATCGCGCACCTTTTTTCTTGGATTTAAGGATGCCATCGGGTCCTGGAAGATCATCTGCATCTGCGTGCGCAGTGCCTGGCTGTTTGCCTTATTGATCCTGCCGCTGATGTCCATTCCATTAAAATTGATCTCCCCGGCGGTCGGATCATAAAGTCTTATGATACTTCTTCCGATCGTTGATTTTCCGGAACCGGATTCCCCGACCAGACCATATGTCTCACCCGGATAGATCTGAAAACTTACGTTTTCCACCGCATGCACGGTATAATTATTACTTACCTTAAAATATTGTTTCAAGCCTTTCACGGTAAGAAGAGGCTTACTGTTTTCATTCACCGTCATCGATCTTTGCCTCCTTCTTCATTCGCGCAATACGCTCTTTTAATTCAGGCGGCATCTCTGCCTTCGGTGCCCGCGGATCTAACAGCCAGGTAGCCGCATAATGTGTATCTGTCACCTGAAACATTGGCGGATCTGCCTTGTCGTCGATCTCAAGCGCAAACTGGTTACGCGGTGCAAACGCATCGCCCGGTTTTTCGTTTAACAGGTTTGGCGGCGAACCAGGGATCGTGTAGAGTCTCTCATCCGCAGTGTCAAGATCAGGCATTGCAGAGAGCAGTCCCCAGGTATACGGATGTTTCGGATCATAGAAGATCTCATTGATCATACCTTTCTCAACGATTTTTCCGGCATACATGACATTGACGTAATCTGCCACTTTGGCAACCACGCCGAGGTCATGTGTGATGTAAATAACGGAAATGCCTCTCTCTTTCTGTACCCTGCGGATCAGCTCGATGATCTTTGCCTGAATCGTAACATCCAGTGCAGTCGTCGGCTCATCACAGATCAGAAGATCCGGGTTGCAGGCAAGCGCGATGGCAATGACCACACGCTGTCTCATACCACCGGAGAGCTGGTGCGGATAGTTTTTCATACGTTTTTCCGCATCCTCGATACCAACCTCTTTTAACAGTTCTACTGCCTTATCCCAGGCTTCTTTCTTCGGTGTCTTAAAATGCCAGATCATACCTTCCATGATCTGTTTTCCGATCGTCATGGTCGGATCAAGACTCGTCATCGGATCCTGGAATACCATAGCAATTCTTTTTCCATTGATATGTCGTCTGATCCACTTTTTATCTTTTGTTAAAATGTCTACCGTCTGCGGTGTTCCATCCGCATGATGATAGGAAAATTCTATAGTACCGCCCGTTACTTTCGCATTGGATGCCAAAATACCCATGGCAGCTTTCATTGTTACGGATTTACCGGAGCCGGACTCACCAACGATCGCAACTGTCTCGCCCTTCATCAGGTCAATATTGACTCCACGGATGGCGTGCACGCTTCCTGCAGTCGTCTGAAACGTAATATCCAGGTCCCGTATTTTTAAAATCTGTTCTTTTGTCTCTGACATATACGAATCCCCTTTCTTACATTTCTTTCAGCTTCGGATCTAATGCTTCACGTAAACCATCTGCTACAAGGTTAAAGCTTAACATCAAAAGAGCCATTACAACGATCGGCGGAATGATCTGGTACGGATGTGTGGTAAAACTGTTAAATCCTTCGGAGATCAGTGAACCAAGTGAACACTGCGGCACCGGAATACCAAGACCTACGAAACTTAAGAATGCCTCGGTAAAGATCGCTGTCGGGATGGAGAACATTACCTGTGTAATGATCGGTCCAATGATATTTGGCAGAACTTCTTTAAAAATAATAAAGAAATTTCCTGCTCCAAGTGTCCGTGATGCAAGTACAAATTCCTGCTCTTTTAATTTCAGCATCTCAGCTCTTGCGATACGGCTCATGCCGACCCACTCCGTCAACATCAATGCAAAAATAATGGTAAGCATACCCGGCTGCAGTACCAGTAACAAAAGTGTTACGATTACAAGACGCGGAATACCGTTCGCGACCTCCAGAAACCGCTGCATGAACATATCGACTTTCCCGCCAAAATATCCGGAGATCAGTCCATAGCTCATACCGATCACCATATCGATGATAGCGGCTGCTACGGCGATAATCAGGGAAACGCGTGCACCGGACCAGGTACGTGTCCAGATATCACGTCCGAAGTTATCACTTCCGAACCAGTAGTAAAGATCATCCAGACCTTTTTCTTCATAGTAATTGATCTTTTTGGTTCCGGTCGTTGTTTTCATGCCTTCACTACCATCGAAGATACCAAGTTTTTCAAGACCTTTTACCCTCGGTGCAAAGTTCTTCTGTGTCAGTGACTGTTCGGAGTAACTGAAATCATTCATCCCCGGGCCAATAATTGCAAATACCGTAATGATAATGATCAGGATCAGACCGATCACTGCACTGATTTTTTTGAAATAGCGGATCAATACGTCTTTCCAGAAACTCTGTGCTGCAAAGTTATCATCTAACGCAAGTTCGCCATCCGTATGTTTAAATTTAAAATCTGCCTCGACCGGTATGTAGCCGGCAGCATCATTTCCCACATTCATGGTATTTTCCTGTGACACCATATCAGTCTCCTTTCTTTGCCAGACGAATTCTCGGGTCAATGATTCCGTAAAGGATATCTACCACAAGCATGATGGCAATGTACATTGCAGAATAAATAAAGCTTAATGCGATAACCACGTTGTAGTCGTTCGACTGAATGGCATTTACCAGAAGACTTCCGACACCCGGTATTGCAAATATTTTTTCAACAACCAGAGAACCGGTCATCAGATCGACGATCAGCGGTGCAAGCACGGTGATGATCGGGATCAGTGCATTTCGCAGTGCATGTTTAAAAATCAGCGCTGAACCCGAAATTCCTTTGCTCTCCGCAAGCAGCATATAATCGCTGCCGAGTACCTCAAGCATTTCACTTCGCGTAAAACGGGCAATCGACGCCATCGTAAACATCGAAAGTGAGATACTGGGCAGCACGCTTGATCCGAAAATATCGCTCTCCGAAAACAGCATCGGGAACCACCCTAATTTAAATCCGAAGTTATAGCTGAGTGCCAGCGCGAACACATACGACGGTACCGACACACCGATAACTGAAATGATCGTCGCTAACGAATCCCATATCGTGTCATGTTTTAATGCCGCGAGAAGTCCAAGCAAAAGCCCGACCACGGCACCAATCAACACCGCATATCCTCCGATACTGATGGAGATCGGAAGTCTTGTCTTTATCAACTGGGAAATTGGTGTATTCTTTGAGATATTGTAACTTACGCCGAGATCTCCCTTTAACATATTGCCTACATATTTCACAAACTGTACCGGCAATGGCTGATCCAGTCCATATTTCGTATACAGTGCTGCTCTCTGGTCTGCATTTAACTTCTCATCGTTGAATGGAGAACCCGGCATCAGCTGCATCAAAATAAACAGAACGAGCAAAATTGCAAGCAGCGTAAACAGAGACGTTACGATTCTCTTAAGTGCATATTTTTTCACGTTCTAATCCTCCTTGTTTTCCGAAGGAAAATGCCTGCTATGCATGCTATGCTCAATAGCTTGCATAGCATGTGCCTCTTGCAGGAGCAGAGGATTTTCCTCCTTGTTTTTCCGTTCACGACATAGGAAATTCCTGCCTCATTTCCTATAGCGTCAACAATATGATGAAATTGCCGCACCAAAGTTTTGCACTTTAGTGCGGCTATATTCATTTTCCTGTAAAACAGGATTTCTACTGTCTAAATTTCTTTATTCAGTCTTTACAGCATCTTTGTATACACGGTTGATAGCTACCGGATGATACTCAACGCCTGTTACTTTAGAAGAAAGCATCTCTGCGTTGCACTGTGTGTAAAGCGGATAAATAACTGCCTCATCCATAACGATCTTCTCAGCATCGTAAAGTCTTGCCCAGCGTCCCTCTGCATCTGTGCAAAGATCACCGGTTGTACACTCATCAATGATTGCATCGTAATCTGCGTTGCTCCACAGACCGTAGTTGTTAGAGTTATCTGTTACCCACATTCCAAGATATGTCATTGGATCTGCGTAGTCCGGTCCCCAACGTGTTAAACCTAACTGGAAGTTACCGTTCTGCATGTCTTCCACACGCTGTTTCTTCGGCTCAACAACCAGGTTTACGGTCAGTCCCGGAAGAGCTGTCTCCCACTGCTCTTTTAATACCTGCGCTACTTTCTGAGGTGCGTCATCTGCATCTACTACCATGTCTAAAGTGATCTCAGATTCACCAAGTTCCTCTAAACCTTTTGCCCAGTAATCTGCTGCTTTTGCAGTATCATAAGCACATACATCAGAGAATTTTGTCTGATCTTCGGAGAAGTCAGATCCGTCCGGACCTGCTGCGAACTGCATTGGAACTGCTGTGTATGTAGAAGCAGAACCATCTTTTAATACATCTGCTGTGATGGAATCACGGTCGATTGCCATTGTCATTGCAAGACGGATATTTAAGTTTGCGAGTTCAGGAACAGAATTCATATTCGGGCTGACATACCATAAGTAACCGGCACCAACGGTTGTGAATTCAGGATCATCTTTTACCTGATCAACCTGCTCACCGTTTACTAATGTTGTATCAAGCGCTCCTGTCTGGTAGCTCATTAATGCCTGCTGTGAATCCTGGATTACCTGATAACTTAATCCGGAAAGTTTTACTCTGTCGGTATCATAGTAGTCTGCATTTTTTGTTAAATGGAATGCAGTTGCTGCCGGCTGATAAGAATCCAGCACAAATGCACCGTTTGATAATACTGTCTCAGGACTTGTTGCAAATGTATCTCCACAGGAAGTAAAGAACTCCTCATTTACCGGATAGAAAGTCGGGAAATACATCAGAGAAGTGAAATAGCTGACTGGTACATTCAGTTCAACCTGAAGTGTATTGTCGTCTACTGCTGTCACACCAAGTTCACTCTTGTCTTTCTCACCTGCGATGATCTCTGCTGCATTTTTAATCTGACCGATATCGCTTAACATATATGCATACTCTGATGCGACATCCGGATCAACAGCTCTCTGCCATCCGAATACGAAATCTGCTGCGGTAACCGGTGTGCCGTTGCTCCATTTTGCATCGGTACGAAGATGGAATGTATAAGTTAAACCATCGTCTGATAAATCATAGCTTTCTGCAATTGCCGGAACTGCCTGTCCGTCTGCATCCATCTGCATCAGACCGTCGGTGTAATCAGCGATTACCTCAAAGGATGTTCCGTCGGTAGCCTGCTGCGGATCGAGTGACTCGACCGGAGTTTCAAGCATAACATTCATGTCTGATGCGCTTGCTGCGGCATCTGTTCCTGCAGCATCGCCTGCTGCACTGCCTGTCTCTGTACCTGTGGTTGTTCCCTGTGTTGCAGAAGAACTGTTCCCGCCACAGCCTGCAAGACCAAGCATCATTGTTCCGGCCATCAAAATAGCCAAAACTGCTTTGGTTTTTTTCATAATAGTAATCCTCCTTGTTTTGCGGAGCAAAATGTCTGCTATGCCTGCATAGCATGTGCCTCTTGCAGGAGCAGAGGATTTTCCTCCTTGTTTTTGCGAAGCAAAAATCCGAGTCCTCTGACGAGGAGAGGATTTTCCTCCTTAATAAAAATGCGCAAAGATGGCTCTTTTCCTCTGCGCCCCTTTACGCTGATAACACTTTAGCACATCACATTACAAAATGCAAGTATTATGTTATACATTTTGTACTTTCGTACTATTTTTCCGTTAATATAATGGGTGAATAGCTTTTATTTTCCCTCACTCAAACAATCATGATTTTAAAATTTTTTGCCACCTTAATCCAATGATGTTGAGCTCAAATAGTGCAATTTGTCAATCAAAAATCTTGCATGTACTATTGTCATCCTATAAAGATTCGGGTGTCAAAAGGTGGTTTTCAATTTTGGGTCTGTCAAATTGCACAAAACCGAACTTGTTTTGTTCCGTTGTCCGAAAATAAGAAAAACAGTCTCGGCTTTGTGCAATTTGACAATCGCTAAGTTATGAACCACCTTTTGACACCCTAATCCTATAAAGAAAAAAGCCCTCCAGCCATTAGATTTTTCATCTAACTTCTGGAGGGCAGTTCTCAAACTGGAGTTTTGTAACTAAAAACAATAAATCCATGCAAAAATACAGTCAATATTACTTTGTAAGATCCTTGATGACCTCTCCTGCAAGGATCAGTCCTGCCACAGACGGCACAAACGCAATACTTCCAGGGATATCACGGCGCTCGGTGCATTTGTGGACGGTTCCCGGAGGGCAGACACAATGTGACCGGCAGCTGATACTCATATCCTCGATCGGTCTTGTCGGCTGCTCTTTGGAATATACGACCTTTAATTTTTTGACCCCGCGTTTTTTTAACTCACGGCGCATGACACGCGCGAGCGGGCAGACTGTCGTCTTATAAATGTCAGCCACTTCAAATTGCGTAGGATCTAATTTATTGCCTGCTCCCATGCAGCTTATGACAGGCACATTGCACTCTTTTGCGCGCATGATGATCTCTAATTTTGCAGTGACCGTATCCACCGCATCCACGACATAATCATACTCGGAAAAATCAAACTCATGCGCATTTTCCGGCAGATAAAAACATTTTCTCGCTTCCACTTTTGCATCCGGATTGATCTCTAAGATACGCTCCGTCATCACATCAACTTTATATTTTCCAACCGTTTTTCTGGTCGCAATGATCTGACGGTTGATATTCGTCAGACATACCTTGTCATCATCCACGATCACAAAAGAACCGACTCCGCTCCTGGCAAGCGCCTCAACCACATAACCGCCGACTCCGCCGATTCCAAAAACTGCAACTTTTGCATTTGCAAGCCGTTCCATATTATCTGCACCCAGCAGTAACTGGGTTCTTGAAAACTGATTCAACATATCCTGTGCTTTTCTCCTGTTATTTCCTTATCTCTTAGGTCCTATTATCATTTGTTCAAAATTATTTTTTTCCATATCGGGAAGTTCATTCCTGCCTCTTGTACAAAATTACTTTTTCCATATCGGGAAGTTCATTCTTGCCTCTTGTACAAAATTACTTTTTCTCTATATCAAGTGTCTCATTCATACTTCCCATACGATATCCACCAAGGTCAAGCGTCACATAGGCAAATCCAAGCTGTTTCAGGTAAGAATAAATCTTTTCCCTGTTTTCCCCTTCTACCAGTTTTGCGATCTCATCCGGCAGCACCTCGATACGCGCAATATCCCCATGGATCCTTACGCGCACCTGATGAAAGCCCATATCCAGCAAAAGCTGCTCCGCCTTATCCACCATGCCGAGTTTTTCTTCGGAAATTGTCTCCCCATAGACAAACCGGGAGGAAAGGCATGCAAATGACTGCTTGTCCCAGGTTGGCAGTCCCATCTCTTTGGAAAGTGTACGGATCTCTTCTTTGTTCAACAAAGCCTCCCTGAGCGGACTTTTGATACCAAGCTCTGCAACTGCGACCAGTCCCGGTCGATAGTCACCATTATCATCCATGTTAGATCCCTCAGCCACGGCATTGATATGATATTCTTTTGCAATTTCCAGTATTTTCTCAAACAATTCATGTTTGCAGAGATAGCAACGGTTCTTCGGATTCTGACGAAATCCCTCGATATCAAGTTCTTCCGACTTGCATACAATGTGCCTGATTCCCTGCTCCTTGCAAAACTGCTTTGCCTCCTCTAACTCCCTTTTCGGGAAAGAACAGGAGGATGCCGTAACTGCGATCACATGATCCGCACCAAGTGTTTTCTTTGCCGCTGCAAGCAGAAATGTCGAATCCACGCCGCTGGAAAAAGCGACTGCAACACTGCCCAGTGACTTTAAATATTCCTGTAAATTTTTATATTTTTCCTGTACTGACTGCATAATAATCCTTTATTTCATATAATTTAATCTATTCTTACCACTGTATAATCGCCCATGGCATGACTGACATAAAAGATCACATATACTTTTCCGTCGTGCACATAAGACTCTCCCATCGTCTCATCGGCTCCGTAATCGTCCACATCTCCGTCAAAATGGGTAAGACTTGCCGCAAGTGCTTCCTCCGTCGGTTCCATCCAGATGAAATTAAATTCCAAAATATCTTTCATCGTAATTTCAGTAGTCGGATTTCCTTCCGGATCCAGCACGGTATAGCCCTGTGCAGTATCTGTATTGTCTTTTCCGACAAATAAAATTTTTGCCGTCTCATCCGGATCTGCAAAATCAGAAAATGTCATTTTTTCTCCGGTCTTCATGTTAATATTAACGGAAGTAAGTGCTGCAGAAGGATGCGCTGATCCTTCATAATCATAATAACTCTGACAGGTCAGAGAAAGCATATCCTTTGTCTGTTCCTGCACGGTATATGTGAGCACCACGGAATCATTTGCACCAGGGTTCATCTCCTCCGTATCTCCCGTCATTTCCCCGGCAGCTTCTTTTGCCGTATTTTCAAAGTAAGTATTCCATTCTTCCTGTTTTTCGGTATCACTCCAGCCTGTAATCTTCGGATAAGAAATATCAACCAGATCCGTCTTTTTGTAGCTTACCATCTCTATCTGATAATCAGACTGTGCGTCCTGCCCTGCCTCTGTTGTGGCAGCGGCTTCTGTTTCGTCCTGTTCTGAATCCTCCGAAACCTGTGAGGTTTCTGGCTCCGCTTCATTCTGTACTGTAGTCTCACTGGTTTTCTGCTGATCCATAGAGCCTGCCGCACCAGTGTTTTTATTTTCACCACAGCCTGCTGCAAACGTGAGTGACAGTGATAATACCGTAATTAATATAAGATTTCTTCTTCTCATATAGATCCCCTTTTCTGCGCAGTTTTTTGCGCATATCAAGTTTGTGCGCCAGCACAAATCCGGTGTGTGAAAAATCTTATTTTTCACACTGAATTCCTTTTCTTTTATAGATAAATTAGTCTGCCAGCATCTACTGCTCCAAAAACTTCACAATATCTTCCGGTTTTTCTGCAAAATTTGTCGCCCCGTGTTCAATCAGGAACTCCTTATCACGGAATCCCCAAAGCACTGAGATGCACGGCAGTCCTGAATTTTTTGCCGTCATGACATCCACATCCGAATCACCGATGTAAACTGCCGTATCCGCCGGTTTTCCAAGTTCTGCAAGCGCCGTGTGCACCATATCCGGCGCTGGTTTTCTCGCCACACCTTCGCGCTCCCCGATCGCAGCCTGCACAATGCCTTCGAAATAAATCTCGTTTAACTCTTTGACTGCAAAATCAATCTTATTCGAAACGATTGCAAGCGCATAACCTTTTTCCTTTAATTTGCGGAGCACCGGAACAACACCATCGTAAGCTCTCGTTTTGTCATTGCAGTGTTCTCCATAATACTTTTTAAAAACAGCAAATGTTTCTTCGAATTTCGGATTGTCAAATCCGCCCGGAACGGAAAGCTCCATCAGACGACGCACACCGTTTCCAACAAATGCACGCACTTCCCCGATCGTGCGCTCCGGCATCTGCATCGTTCGCAGCGCATAGTTTGTGGCATCTGCCAGATCCTCTAACGTATTTAATAAGGTTCCATCCAGGTCAAATACGACTGTTTCATATTTTTTCATAATAATCCTCATTTCTGCTTGTGATAAATCTTTTGATCCACACATATTTCCTTTTTCTAATTGACGCTCACGTTTCCCGCAAGCACCTGCTTGTAATCTTCGTAATTCTTTGCAAGGAGCGCCGGTGTATCCAGTCCATACGGACATTTGCTCTTGCATTTATTGCAGTGCAGGCAGTTTTCGATCTTTTTCATTTTCGCCTGAACCTCCGGTGTGAGCTGCAGTGCAGACGGAGAGCGGCGCAGCAAAAGCGACATACGCGCACAGTTGTTGATCTCAATGCCCGCCGGACACGGCATACAGTAGCCGCAGCCGCGGCAGAAATCGCCTGCCAGTTCTTTTCGGTCATTCTCGATCAGTGCACGGATCTCATCCGTCATTGTTGGCGGATTATCAATATATGAAATAAATTCATCCAGCTCTTTTTCCCGCTGCACACCCCAGATCGGCAGTACATTTTCATACTGCGCCTCAAATGCATAGGCTGCCGCAGAGTTCGTGATCAGACCGCCGGACAATGCCTTCATTGCGATAAATCCCATGTCTGCCTTTTTACATTTTTCCACCAGTGCAATATCCTTATCCGTTGCCAGATAGCAGAACGGAAACTGCAGTGTCTCATACAGCCCGGATTCGATTGCCTCCTCGGCAACCGCAAGCCTGTGGTTCGTGATACCGATATGACGGATCTTCCCCTGCGCCTTTGCCTCAAGCATCGCTTCATAAAGTCCTGTTCCATCTCCCGGTTTCGGGCAGAAAGAAGGATTGTGGAACTGATAGATATCAATGTAATCCGTCCTTAAATTATGTAAGGAAATCCCAAGCTGTTCCCAGAATTCGTCCGCATTTTTTGCCGCCGTTTTGGTCGCAATGTAGACTTTTTCACGCATTCCGTCGAATGCCTCGCCTAATTTTTCCTCACTGTCCGTGTAAAACCGCGCCGTATCAAAAAACGTAATGCCCGCTTCATACGCTTTTCTCGCCAGTTTTACCGCATCCTCCGTGCTGACTCTCTGGATCGGCAGTGCGCCAAATCCATTCTTATTTACTTTGATCCCTGTACTTCCTAAAACTACCGCTTCCATAACTCTTATCATTTTCCTCCTTAAATCAATCGTGTTTTAACCACTATTTGCGCCCAACATCATCTATGCAGCAGAATGCACACCCACGAACATTCTATTGTTTTAAATAAGGGAAAAATAACCCGCTCTTATTCCGCTTATCAAACATATTATTATACTGCAGTATCTCATAATTTTTCAGCCATTTTGCATCCTCGCCGGCCGCATCTTCCACATGTAAAAATTTTCCCTGCGATTTGGAATAAAATCCTCTCGAATTGACCGCCGGAATTTCTTCCATCATGTCGGCTAAAAACTGATTGTATGCCGGAAGCGCAATGCCCGCGCGCTCCAACGCCAATGTTGACAGATAATTAAGGCTTGTCAGTTCCACACTTTCTTTGCCGCTGTCATAATTCGTCCAGATAAAAAACGGTACGGTGTAAAGATTTTCAAGTTCAGACAGCGTCAGTCCGCCCAATCCTTTCCCATTCAGATACGGATAAAAACTGGATGACAAACTCGGCTGATGATCCCCGAAAAAGACGATCTCAACCGGATCATCCACTTTTTCAAAATAGGAGATCAGATACTCTAATGCCGAATCACTCTCGTGGATCAATGACAGGTACTGGTTCACGTCCGGATAATTGATGCCAAGCATACGCGCTTTTTCATCAAAATTGTCATATTTCTCCGTATAACCGCCATGATTCTGCATGGAAATACTCATAATGAATAAATCCTCGTTGGATTTCTTACTCTCATAACGGTCGACGATCTTCTCATACAGTTCCTGATCTGTAATATAATCACGCAATATCTTCGTCTGGTCAAAATCATCGATAAAATGCGTTTCATCAAATCCCATATTCGGATATACGATATTGCGGCTCCATCCGGTATCATAATAAGGATGCATTGCCACACAGGTGTAACCGATATTTTTCAGATTTGACACCAGAGAAGTCGGTGTATCCGTGATATACTGCTGATAGACAACCGAACCGCTCGGCAGAAATGCCATGGAATTTCCCGTCAAAAATTCCCACTCGGAGTTTGGTGTTTTGGCGCCAAACACGGAAGAGAGCGCATGCCCCTTGATCGTATTTTCCTCCAGTGAATCGTAAAACGGTGTCAGATCGATATTGGTTGAAAAATTACCCACCACACTAAGGTCCGCATAGGATTCACTCATAACCACAATAATGGTCGGCTTCTTCTCCGTTTCTCCGGCGACTGTATCCGTCTCTTTGCTGTACTGATCCTCAAGTTCCTTGACTGCCTCTTTCGAATACCCATCCGGTTCCGCAATAAAGCAGTCGCGGATACTTAACACAAAGTTTAAGATATAGCCGTTTCTGTAACTTCCTTTTTGTTCCCATGTCTCCGTCACAACACCCTGCGTATGCTTTCCAATGTATGCACAGCACAGCACGGCAAGTGAAATGCACACGATCGACATCGGAATCCTTTTCTGAAAGGAAACATGTAACTTTCGGATAAACGCAATGTACAGCGTGGAAAGGAGTATTACATACCCTGCCCGCTCGTCCAGGGCAAATTCATAATTTCCCGCCACAGAAAGCCCGGTCTGGATGGACTTTAAATCACTGAAAATAAACTCATTTCCACGAAACAGATATACAAAATAGTTGATCCCGGCAAGGGACAACAGTACAATATGCGAAATCAGACAGGTCAGTCCTGTATTGTTTGTAAATATCTGAATGACCAGAAAAACTACCAGACAGCACAATACATTCAAAAACAGTTTATTGTCGGATATTTTTGCTCTCAGTTCCGCATCCAGTAACAGATACTGGATATGATACGCCGTAAAAATGCCGCCTGTCCCAAGCATGATCGCACTCCACAGCCATGAAAGCTTTTCGTTTAATTCAATCTTTAAACTTTTAATTCCAAAATAAAGTACTCCAAATCCAAACAGTACCCATACCGGAAACCTTATCACTGCAAACATCACTGCTGCAAACACCATTGCCACAGCAAGCCGGATCAGATTCTCTTTTTCAAAATATAACTTTATCTTCATGATTTCCTCATATTTCCATCTTTTATCGTCTCTTTTTCAACAAAGTTATTCTATCATTACATACAGATTTGTCAATTTTGTGAAGATTAAACTTTTCTTAGTTTTTTTCTTTTTCATTTACGGAATATAGTTTTATATACATAAAATCCCCCTTAAGCAGTTTGGAAACATTTACCCTGTCTGCTTAAGGGGGATCATACATATCTTTGTGCGTTTCCTATTGATTGGCCAGCCTTTATTTTGTCTGTTTTTTAAAGAAATCATCGATCGCTGCATGCAGTTTCTGCGCATCCATGCTTTTTAACAGGTAACCATTCGGCTTTAACGACATCACGTCCATAACCGTCTGTGCATCGTTTTTTCCGGTAAGAAAAATGATCGGAATGTTCTGAAATTCCGTATCTTCACGAATCATCTGCATAAACTGTTTGCCATCCACGATTGGCATTTCATAATCTAACAAGATCAGATCCGGTATATTTAAGGCAAGATATTTGATCGCCATCTCGCTGGAATTGACAGGAATTACCTGATATTTATCTTCCAGCAGTGTTTTAATATTCCGGAGGATCACTCCCGAATCATCCACCGCTAAAATAGTTCTTTTTTTCATTTTATAATATTCATCCATCTGCCTTTTGATGTTTTCCACCATCTCCACCACATTGATCGGTCTTATAAAAATATCGGTAAACATCTGTTTTGGAAGTGTTTCCCAGAGTTTCTCAAGCTCTTCCACATTTCCCATGACAAACACAGGCGTTTTATGCTTGATTGCATGATCTACGATCACTTTAACCCCAACCGCCTTTTTCAAAAGTTCAGCACTTGTACAGATCAGATATCCCTGTGGCTGCTCTTTTGTGGTAAGTGTAGTCGCCATCGCAATACTTACAACCTTTGCTTTCACATTTTCCTTCTCAAATGTACTCTCAAATGACTTCATCAGATAACTCTGCTCTTCCATCAAAATAAGAAATTCCCTTTTGTCCTCAAGCATAATAAACCTCCTTTAATCCCGCAATAACTCTGTCATGGTATCTGTCAATTCCATAATCTCTTCCATCGATACATCCGCCACATAAACACGCAGCTGATCCATGGATTCCCTGATGCATTCCGGAACCTGATATTCTTCAAGTTGTTCCATGATCTGATCCACTCCATCAAGGTCAAACTGTTCTATGCACTGGTGTATCTGCTGTAATGCAGTGATCCACTCCCCGTCCGAAAACTCTTTTTTTGCATCCTCTTCCTTCTCTGCATAGGGGCGCAATATATTTTTTAAATCACGGTACAGGGTAAGCACATCCGGTGTTTTTTCCTCTAACACCTCTGTCTTACCCTGTTTTCCATAATCCTCAAGTTCCTTTGCTGCCTCCGACAACGGTACTGCACCGATCAGAAGTGCAGAACTTTTTAACGCATGTACTTCAATCACATAATCACTGATCAGGCCCTCTTTCAAGCACTGGTCGATCTTATTTGCCTTACTGTCGATCGTACGGTAAAATATCCGGATCGTTTTCATCAGTGCTGCCTTCGAACCACAGTGCTTTACTCCCTCTTCAAAAGAAAATCCGGTTTCCGGATTTTCCGGCTGTATTTCACTGTCAGAAATATCATTCATAAGCAGCTGCTTTGCTTCTTCCCCGGAAACTTCCTGTACAAGTTCCTTTGGAAGCCACAGCTTTAACTGATTACAGATCCGTGTGAAATCGATCGGCTTTGCAACAAATCCATTCATCCCCGCATTCAAAAATTCTTTTCTGGCATCCACCATTGCATTTGCAGTGAGCGCAATGATCGGCAGCTTTTTATACTTCTCATCCGGCAGTTCCCGGATCGTTTTCGTTGCCACAATGCCATCCATGACCGGCATCATATGATCCATCAGCACTAAATCATAATGATTCCGCTGTACCAGATCGACCGCCTGCATACCATTTTCCGCAGTATCGATCTGCATCTGAAGCGGTTTTAACAGATCTTTCGCCACCACAAGGTTCAGGTCATTATCATCAACAAGCAGAATATGTGCTCCCGGTGCAATGAACAGACTCTCTGCCTCTTTTTCAATCACACCGGATTTCTGCTGTTCATAATTCACCGCAGACATTGGTGTAGGATCAACAATAGTCTGTTCTATCGTAAAGTAGAACTTACTTCCCTTTCCATATTCGCTTTCTACTTCAATAACTCCTCCCATCATATTGACTAAATTCTGCGATATTGTCAACCCCAGGCCGGTTCCTTCCACATAACGGTTTCTGTCTATTTCCACACGTTGAAACGCATCAAACAGTATTTTCTGGTCCTCTTTACGGATTCCAATCCCGGTATCCTCCACCGCATAATACAGCATGACTTTGTCTGCATTTTTCTGTCTGACACGTACAGTAAAACGTATGGAACCTTTCTCTGTATACTTAATAGCATTGTTTACCAGATTGGTAATGATCTGGCGGATGCGTCCCATATCCCCTTTTAATGTACATGGAATATCCGGATCAATATCATAGATCAGTTCCAGCGGACAATTTGCTATCCTGTTTTCCATACTGATCTTCAGATCATGAAACAGAGAAAATGTATCATATGGCTCATCAAACAGCTGCATTTTTCCGGATTCCATTTTTGAACAGTCCAGTACGTCGTTGATGATCGTTAATAATACCCGGCCGGAACTCTGGATATTTAACAGATACTCCTGCTCCTTCGGAGAATGATGCGAACGCAGTAAAATCTCTGTAATTCCGACAATAGAATTCATCGGCGTGCGGATCTCATGCGACATATTCGACACAAAATTGGTCTTTGCACGGTTTGCATCCTCTGTCTGCAATACAAGTTCTTTCATCAGACGGTTCTGCTCCATGATCTTTGTGATATCAACAACCGTCAACATATATCCCTGTATGAAATCATCTGTTTTCAGTGCAGTCTCCTCAACCTGATAATGCCTGTTATTCCAGTCAAAAAAACCCTGGCTGCCTTTCAGAAATTCGTAAATTTCCCCATCCCCGCAATAGCTGCCACTCTCTTTAATATCGGTGACAAAATTTTCAGCCATCGGGTTTAAGAAAAGAAAATGATGATCCGCATCTGTTACCACAAATGCTTCGTTCAGATTATCAATAATATAATTTTTTGCGTTTTTGACAGGATCAAATAAACCGTATCTTATAACAGCAATACTCAGGAATATACAGGATAAAAGGATTCCAAGAGGCGTGGGATCATCGCCTTTTAAGATTCCCAACAGACGCAGAGACAGCAGGATCATTGGAGACAGCATCGCCGCAACCATAAGAAAATGAATTTTGCCTTTATTCGGCATACTTCTCTGTGAACAATACGAAGAAATGATAATACTGATACTGGTCACGATCTCTGCCAGTAAAAATGCCATATAGACATAATACATTGGTGCTGCGGATATCTCCAGTGTATATCCGCTTAAAATTGCCTTAGACGGGGACAGCCAGTAATCTTTATAGTACAAATGATGATAATCAACTGTCGCAATCAAAATATAGAATCCCACATTCACGACAAGAAGCGTATGGATAAACCACTGTGGAATTTTTATATTTCTCCAGCGCATTATAAACATCAGGGCACAGTAATTGCCGAAACATTTTCCAAGATACTCCATCTTCCCGATCACGATCAGTGTCTCTTTCTGACCGCCGGCAATGTAAATACTTTTTGCCACAAGCGTCACCAGACAGCAGGCAATTGTCAGGATAAGCTCCCCTTTATAGTTTGTATCTTCTTTCCGGAAAACGATCACCAATAAAGCAAAAGCCACAAGTACACCAAATATGTGAAGTGCCAGCCATTCAATCGCAAATGTCATAACTTATGCTCCCCCTTTTGCTCCTGCACATAAATAGTACATTTTTACCATTATACCATGTCCTGGTGGGTTTGATAACTGGTTTTTCGTGAATTTTAGTTGACTTTAATTTTCAACATCTGCTGCCAAAGCCGCCCGCACTCTCTTTTTTTCAAATCTGGCTTCTTTTCAAACGTACATGATGGATTCCTTTTACAAAACTCATTTAATTTTTCTCCTTATCTTCCCTGATATCCACAGCCTTCTCTTCCCGGCATATCCTCACTTTTCACATAGCGGGCATTGAACTCCATATTGATCTCGCGCAGTTCTTTCTTCCCGTCGATATAATCCTGGTACATTTCCACGAGTCCGGACATGCAGCCATCGCAGGCTGCATCAATGTTTCCCAGTGATTCTGCCACGATCTTCTCGCGTTCTTCTTTTGTTGTCTCTGAAATTAAATAACCCATTGCATTTCCCTCCTTTTCGTCAAATACGGCATTTTCTATTGCACATTTGATTTTATTTCGTATTTTCCTCGTTATTCCTGATTGCCGTCCAGAGGTTGCTCTTTACTTTTTCAAGACCTGCAGACAGTATCTCAAGTTCATCTTCACTCATTCCGCTTTTCATTATACCATCTGTCATCTCAAATATCTCAATAACTTTATCCGCCATCTCACATCCTTCTTCCGTGAGTGCAATCGTCCAGGAACGGCGGCAGACGGGATTGCTCTCCCGCTTTACAAGTCCCATCTTTTCTAACCGGTCGATCGTCCGCGACATCGTCGTAACTTCGATCAGGCAGGCATCAGACAATTCTTTCTGGTTCATTGCACCGTGCTCCCTCAGTTCCTTTAAAATGTGCGGCTGTCCCTGTCCCACCGTAAGTCCAAGCTCTATAAAATACGGCCGGATAAACCGTCTTCTTAACATTTCAACATCAAAAATCTCATTTTTCACCCTAGCATCACTCCAATTCAAACTGTCCTGTATACAACTGATAATATCTGCCTTTCTGCTCTAAAAGCTCGTCATGACTGCCGCGCTCAATGATCTCACCTTTTTCAAGTACCATGATCGCATTGGAATTTCTTACGGTTGAGAGCCTGTGTGCAATGACAAATACGGTTCTTCCCTCCATAATGGCATCCATGCCTTTTTCGATCAAACGCTCCGTCCTTGTGTCGATCGAACTTGTCGCCTCGTCTAAGATCAGTACCGGAGGTTTTGCGATCGCCGCTCTTGCGATCGCGATGAGCTGCTGCTGTCCCTGAGATAAGTTGCTCCCATCTCCGTAAAGCATCGTGTCATACCCCTGCGGCAGACGGCTGATAAAGGAATCCGCATTGGCGATCTTCGCCGCCTCCCGGATCTCCTCATCCGTCGCATCCAGTTTCCCGTAACGGATATTGTCTGCGATCGTCCCGGTAAACAAATGTGTATCCTGTATGACCATGGCAAGGGAACGCCGCAGGTCATCTTTTCGAATATCTTTGACGTCGATCCCATCATATGTGATCTGTCCCGCCTGAATATCATAAAACCGGTTGATGAGGTTTACGATCGTTGTCTTTCCGGCACCCGTTGATCCGACAAAAGCGATCTTCTGTCCCGGTTTTGCAAACAATGATATTCCGTTCAGCACCGTTTTCTCCGACACATAGCCGAATACGACATCATGGAAACGCACATCTCCCTTTAACAGTACCAGTTCTCCTGATGACAGTTTCCACGCATACAATCCTGTAATTTCCGCGCATTCTGTCAGTGTGCCATCCGCATTTTTACAGATATTGCAGAGTGTCACTTTTCCCTCGTCAATCTCCTCCGCCTCGTCCATCATGTCAAAAATACGCTCTGCACCTGAGAGCGCCGACAACAGGAAATTGACCTGCTGTGTAAACTGATTTAACGGCATCGCACTCTGTCTCACATATACAAGATAAGCCGACAGGCTTCCCAGATCCATGAGCCCGCGGATCACAAACATGCCGCCGACACATGCTGAGAGCGCATAGTTAAAATAGGAAAGCGCCACGATCACCGGCACGAGCATACCTGAATGTGCCAGTGCATTTGTAGACTCCTTGCGAAACCGCTCATTCATTTCACAGAACTCTTTAAAGTTTTCCTTTTCATGGTTGAAAACTTTCTCCACCTTCTGTCCTGCCATCATCTCCTGCACAAAACCGTTGATGTTTCCGAGTTCCTGCTGCTGTCTGTGATAATATTTTTTGCTGCATTTTCCATTGTACTGCATGAACAAAAAGGTAATGACTAAAAATACCACCACGAGCATGGTCAGTTTTACGCTGAGCACCATCATCATTGTGATCGTTCCAAACAATGTCAGAAAACTCTGGATGATCATAGCAAAACTGTTGTTCATCGCCTCCTGCACCGTGTCGACATCGTTGGTAAAATGGCTCATGATCTCGCCGCGCGTGTTGTCGTCAAAATATTTCAGTGGGAGTTTCTGTGTGTGCCGGAACAGATCCATGCGGATTTCGCTCACGACTTTCTGCGAGGTGTGCACCATCAGCCGGTTATAGCCGAGCGTTGCGAGCGCACCGCACAGGTACATCACACCCATGCCGATGACTGCCAAAAGAAGTCCCTTCATATTTCCCGGCTCAATGAAATTGTTGACGAGCGGTTTGATCAGATATGTGCCGCAGATTCCTGCCCCCGCACTGATAAATACAAGAATTGCCACAAGGAAAAATGCCCACTTGTAATGACCGAGATAAGTCAGGAAGTGCTTCATGGTCTTTTTCGTATCTTTTGGTCTTTTATATCCCACATACTTTGCCATTAAAGATCAGCTCCTTCCTTCTGTGATGCATAGATTTCCTGATAGATCTGATTGTCACGGAGCAGACTCTCATGTGTGCCGATTGCCTCCACATGCCCCCTGTCCATGATAATGATCTGGTCAGCATGGCGGACAGACGATATCCTCTGCGCAATGATGATCTTTGTCATATCCGGCAGTTTTTCTGCAAGCCCGCTTCGTATCTTCGCCTCCGTCGCGGTGTCCACCGCGCTTGTGGAGTCATCTAAGATCAGTACTTTCGGCTTTTTCAAAATGGCTCTGGCAATGCAGATCCTCTGTTTCTGCCCGCCGGACACATTGACTCCCTCCTGCCCCATCTCGGTATCATAACCATCCGCAAGCCGGTCCACAAACTCATCCACACAGGCAATCTGACATGCTTCTTTAATCTCATCCAATGTGGCATTTTCATTTCCCCAGCGGAGGTTATCGATCAGTGAACCGGAAAACAGCGTATTTTTCTGCAGTACCATCGCAACTGCGTCCCGAAGATGTCTGACCGGATACTCTTTTACATTGATTCCGTCGATCTTTACCTCGCCCTTTGTCACATCGTAAAGCCTTGGGATAAGCTGCACCAGTGTAGTCTTTGACGAACCGGTCTGACCGATGATGCCGACCGTCTGCCCCGGTTTGATATGGAAAGAAACATCGGAGAGCACATATTCCTTTGCAGTGTCCTTGTATTTGAACCACACATGGTCAAATTCGATCTCACCTTTTGCCACGGCAATGTCTTTTGCATTTTCATCTGTGATATCGATTTTTTCATCAATGACTTCCATGATCCGCTCTGCGGATGCCAGCGACCTTGTCATGAGCAGGAACACATTTGACATCATCATCAGGGAATTAAGAATTAACAGCACATAACTCAAAAAACTGGTGAGTTGTCCGATCATCATCTGCCCCTCATTGATCAGCCTTCCCCCGATCAAAAGGATTCCAAGGATCGTCCCGTACATCACAAACTGCATGGCGGGCATATTTAGCACTGCTGTTCCAAATGCTTTTTCAGATTCTGATTTTAAATTTTCATTGACGACACCGAACTTTTCCACTTCGTAATCGCCTCTGACATAGGATTTCACAACACGGATCGCCGTAAGATTTTCCTGAATACACCGGTTCACCTGATCGATCGCACTCTGCATGCGCCCGTAAAGCGGCCCGACATTGATAATAATAAGAATTAAAAGCACTGCTAACGTCGGCAGTGCCACAAGAAAGACCAGCGCCAGCGTCGAATTGATCCGGAATGCAAACGATGTCGCAAAAATAAGCATGACCGGACTCCGCCCAAACGGACGCATACCGGTGGACACCGCATTCTGGATGTTCGTCACATCACTCGTCAGACGCGTGACAAGCGACGACACACTGAAATGGTCTATATTGGAAAATGAATAAGACTGGAGTTTTTCGTACTCCGCCTTTCTTATATTTGCACCGAGTCCCTGTCCGGCAAGCGCGGAAAATTTTGCACTTCCGACACCAAGGATCAATGCCAGCACTGCACAGAGTGCCATCTGCAGACCTTTTTTTATGATATAAGTCCCGTCCGCATTTGTGACTCCATAGTCGATCAGGTCCGCCATGAGAAGCGGCACCGTGATCTCTAAGACCACCTCCACGCCAATGCATAACAAACCTGACCATGCATATTTCTTATATTCTCTCATATAAGAAAAAACTCGTTTCAGCATTACTTGCACCTCCAATAGTTGCATATGCAAGTATTGTATTGCGGGGTTGAGTGGATGTCAAGAGTAAAACCATGCTACTTCTCTTTTTCATTTTGCTCTACAACTCTTATAAAATTATCACAAACTTCCTGATAATCTTTATATCCCATAAGAAGCATCTTGTCATACATCTCAGAAAGTGCATCGAGAAACTTTTTTTCATCCCTTTTTCTTATTTTGCAAAATATCACATGATACGGCGAATTTTCTTTTACATATTCATCTCCAAAATCCACAGTTACCTTGTATTTTATAAATAACTGATCTGCCAGATAATCTTCACTATCAAGAAATACATATTGAAATTTAAAAATTGATGGGTTCTGTAATTTATAATAATTTTTCAAAATATATCCCTCTATTTCTGTCTTCTTTATATCTTGTACATGCCCTCCAAAAGATCCGTTACGACCTACTTATCTTTTTCTGTTGCATCCTCTGATTTCTGTCCCAGAAACAGGGGATCACGCATGATTTTCTTTACCATGTAAGTTTATCTTCCTTTCATCATCTGATGCTTGAAACCGAACCTCCGCATCGCAGTTTCCTGCAGGTTTTCTGCTGGGCGCATTTAAAATTTATCGTATCCGGATTTGAAATCACTATGAACTTTAACGAATAACAAATAACGAATAACAGAAAAAACTTTATCACTGAACCTGAACTATTTTGCACTATTTACCTGTGACCGCACCCTGCACGGAAAATTTTTTAAAGATCTACCTCAAACTGCACCGTCTGGTTATATTGATCCAATGCCATCTGCAATTCCATGACATTCTGAGATACCCGCTCATATTCCTGCTTGACCAGATCAAGATCATAGTTGACATACCGATACTCGGGAACTGCATTTCTGGACATATACGATGTTGTCTCCCTCGTCTTTGGAAGCTGTTTGCGCATCCGGTCAAGGACAGCCTTTCTTTTATTCAACTGCGCCATCTTTATTAAGATCGTGTCCACGCTCATCTCGGTATCCTTTACCTGCACTTTTGCGGTTGCATTTGTGACATTCAGTGCATGTTTGATCACTGCGATCTTTTCATCAATTTCTGCAATCGTTGCTGCAACCTCAGCATAATCATATTCGGGGATCACAGGCTCCTCATTGATCGCAGCCACATAGGTACTTGACGCTTCTTCCTTATTTATCCAGTATTCCTTGTCTTCTTCCAGGCTTTTAAGCCATTTATTTGCATATGCCGATGTTATTTTTTTCATTTACCTTTTTCCTCTCCCAACTATCCTTCATGATGATATCAATATAAGACATACAGAAAAGTTTGTCATTCTATCGCTAGTTTAATTTCCGAAATAAAATATACCATAAACGAACGATATCCCCGTCAATGACGAGGATATCTTCAATACTGGTATGCAATAATCTACTTAAAATTATAAAATTGTCCAAACTCGGCAGCGATTTTCCTGAGATCCATTTGTAGACTGCCTGCGGATTTTCAAATCCCATCACGGTCTGGACATCTTTCACCGTGTAACCGTGTTCTGATAGAAGCCTCTTGATCTGTCTGCCGGTCTCTTTCTGCTGGATTGATAAATACATTGGTTCCATCTCATACCTCCTTATTCATCACTGTCCCGAAACACGAATTTATTTTATCTTAACATTTTTATGTTGGGAAATCCAGATAAATCGCCTGACTAATGAATTCTGTTCTTCTAATCAGAAAATAATCTACTTTCCTGTCCTTATAGCATCTTTTTGCCAATAATTTTACCACTTTCGGCGCTATTCCCTTATTTCTCTTATTCTCGAAAAGATCTATTCCTATTTCAGGTGTATCAGAGTCCGGATTCTGCAATTCCAGACTTCCACAATAATCGCCATTTATTTCAAATACAGAAAATACTTTATCTTCTCCCTCTAAAACCTGTTCCCACATCATATCTTTGCAATGCTCATTTAAAAACAATGTATGTTCACCATTTATCTGACGATGCAATTCTACATAATTATCACGATCTTCATCCGCAATCGGGCAAATGATAAATTCATTATCTGATACATATACACTGCTGCTATTTCCCTGTTGTCTGGTATACTCCTGTCCACACTTCCAGATAGCCTTCTCTTTAAAATAAATACTGGTATCCTCGTCCGATATTTCAAAGAACACCCGTAACATATCCATATTTAATGTCTTTCCAAATCTTCTCGGTCTGGTAAACAGGGAAACCAGCGGTTTTCTGTCTAAAAATTCTTTGATCAGCAGCGTTTTATCCACATAATAATATTCTGCCTGTGCTCTGACATAATCAGAAACTCCTACCGGAAGCGGTCTTTTCTCTTTCGCGGCATCTTTACAGGTTTTCATATTTATTTTCTCTCCTGATGGCAATATATTACTTCTTTTACGGCTGATTATAATAGAAATGCGGAAATATATCAAATTATTTTGATATATTTCCGCATGCACAATTTTAATTAAGCTGGTACTCATCCACCACTTCTCTCGCCACATCCGGATAGTTCGTAATAATTGCATCGAGTCCCATCTCACAGCAGCGCCGCATGTCTTTCTCATTATTGATCGTCCATACATGCACTAATATATTTCTCCGCCTGCAGTCCTCCAGATAATTTGGATAAAAAATTTTCGTCCACCCCGGATGCAGAGCATCTGCCCGCACAACATCCGCCACATAATCGACCGCATTTATAATTCCATCCGCATACAGTGCACCTGTTTTTAATTCCGGGCATTTTTCCTTCATGCTGCGGATCGTATAATGATTGAATGAGGAAACTATGATACGATCCATCATGTCATATTTTTTTGTCAGTTCTAAAACCTTGTCTTCCATTCCCGGATAAAACGTGTTTCCAGTCTTCATTTCCACATTAATGGTGAGATCTGTCGGCTTTATCAGCTGATAAACTTCCTCTAATGTTGGTATCTCTTCCTCTTTGTATTCTGGATGTAATTTATTAAAATTAAACTTTTTTAATTCATTACAGGTAAAGTCCTGTACACGTCCGGTTCCATCACTGACTCTGTCAAGTACTTCATCGTGTATCACAACCACTTCACCATCTTTCGTCAGATGCACATCCAGTTCGATCCCATCTGCTTTCATCTCAATGGCTTTTCGAAATGCATCCATTGTATTTTCCGGTGCATATCCACTTGCTCCACGGTGCGCCCATACTTTTATTTTTTTTGAATCCATAAATTTTTATCCCCCTTCTGTTTTGACACATTCTAATCCTGAATTTGCAATATTTCCAGATGCTTACATTTCTTCCACATAGTGCACATAGTCAAAATTTCTGATCTCATCGATCAGTTCCGGTCTCATATTATAGTGATTGACTTCCAGAGTTACCACTAAAGAGGAAAATTTACCCGGCAGTTTATTTTTGGTTGTTTCAACCGTCTCTGTTTTCACATTCCGGCTTCGCATCTCCTGCAAAAACAATCCAATGCTCTTTCCATTTTCCAGTTCAAGATAAAGATCAAATACTTTCGCATGTTTCTGTAAAAAAATGTCGATTTTATTCAGAAGGCGCAATACAACAACAATGAATACCAGCGTATAGACTGCACCTTCCACAAACCCGATTCCAATCGCCAGACCCACACAGGCACATGCCCAAAGTCCTGCTGCTGTGGTAAGCCCCCGGACTCTTTGTTTCTCCGTTACCAATATTGTACCTACCCCCAGGAATCCTACCCCACTGATCACCTGTGCACCGAGCCGTGCAAGATCAGCTTTCTGTTCAAAATTCATCGACATATATTCACTGGTCAGCATTACCAAAGCGGATCCAAGGCACACTAATGCATGTGTCTTGATCCCGGCTCCGCGCCGTTTTAACCCACGGTCAATTCCTATCACAGTTCCCGTTAGGATTGCCAGCGCAAGGCGTCCGCAAATCGCTACGCTGTTCCATTCTGCCATTGCGTCAATAAAAGCTCTCCACATGATTTCACCTTCCCACTATTTTATCTCCAACGAATCTTTTTGTGCATCTTAGGATAAAGAAAAAGAGCAATTTAAAATCATCTTTCAAATTGCTCTTCTCTCCATTCTCACCTGCAATTACTTTGAATATAACCGAATCCTTTTTTCTTTAATTTTTCCGTAAAATCTGTAGTAAAATGCATGCAAAAAACATTCCTTCTTAAATCCGCCGGTATACATTCCTCCAGCTCCTCTAATGGGCAATGTGACCTGTGATCCGATGTAAATTCTGTTGTATCCTGATAGATTGTTGATATTTCCCTTTTATAAAATCCGTCTAATACATCTTTGGGAATCTCATACGAATCTCCACTGTAGTAAATCTTCTCTCCTGCAAATTCAATGATATAACCAAAGCAGGAAATATCATCCGCATGTTTCACAGAAACAGCCCAAACCTTCAGTCCCTCTGCGGTAAACAGACTGCTCTCCACAGGAATATAGATATCCGGGTCGATTCCCATCAATCCAAGCAGAATCCACAAAGACTTTTCCGGATAGATGACCGTCACTTTTTTCCCAAGTACATAATAACAATAGGAAATGATAGACGGAAGACTTCCCACGTGATCTGCATGCATATGTGTTACCATAATTGTGATACCGGCGTATTTCTTTAAGAGTTCTTTCTGATACAATTTCAAAAATACACTCTCCCCGCCATCGATCACATATAGCTGATCCTTGTTTGTAAAATAGGCACTTGTATTCCCGTACAACGGATTAAATGCCGAACCACATCCCAAAAAATTTAAATCCATACGCATCACTTCCGATAATTATTTTCTTTCAGGTAATCCACACAATGCTTTGTCCAGTCTGTCTGGATAATGTCAAATCCTTTATCTGCAAGCCATCCCCATCCTTTCGCAGGATCATCGGTCAGCGAAACGTCATCGCTATGCCCTGCTGCCAGTGGAACCCGGCTGGAATATAAAATCGCATTGCCCCAGAGAATCCGCCCCTTTTTCTTCTGCATTTCCAGATAAGATTCCTGGATCACCGGAGATGTTTCTTTTTCAAACACAATCTCTGCCCCTATATAATTGATGTTCATTTTTTCAATTTTATCAGAGGCAAGATCCTCTTCCATGAAAATTGGCATATAATCGATCGTTGGTGCATAAGCTTCAATTAATTTCAAAGATTGGTCAGAAGGATCACTCTTCATTAAAATCTGATCTTCCATTCCATGTTTCTTTACTGCTTTCATAACCGGTTCAATAATATTGATGCTTCTGTCAAGATTCAGTTTACATTTTCCTTTCAAATGCTCTAACACATCATCAAATGAATTTACCGGCAGAAATGTCTGCTGCAGATCGCTGTTACAGAGTCTCATCTGTCTGATCTCCCCGGCTGTATACCGTTCAATCCTGATATGTCTGTCAAGATGGCTCGGTTCCATTCCTGTGTGGAATACAAACAATTCGCCATCGATACTTTGAAACAGATCCATCTCTAAAATGTCTGCGCCCTCCTTGAGTGCAATATCAAAAGCCGCAATCGAGTTTGGCGGAATATTTCCCCCACTGGTTCCTCTGTGGGCGGCAACCAGAACACCTGTTTTTTTTCTTAATTCAATGATCGATTCCATTTAATTTTTACCCCCGTTTTTCTTTTTTGTAAAAAAAGATTTTATCTTTCCAAGTCCGTCATATCTGCCAAGCCAAAGTGCAATCGTAGAAATGATCATAAGCACTACCGTATAAACAAATGCCATTGCCTGTGCATCTATGGTCGCTGTCTCATCCGTTGCCAGCTTGATCACGATTCCAAGCGGCTGATAGGATGGATGATATAAAAATACGGATAAGTCATATTCTGATAAAAGTCCGTTAAAGTTCAATACAATGACAGATAATACGATTGGCATAATAATCGGAAGAATGACTTTCCTCATTGTATAGAGCGGTTTTGCGCCCATAACCTGTGCTGCCTCTTCCATATTTCCATCAAGTCCGACAAATCCGGCGCGGATCATTCGGTATGAAAACGGAATTTTAATAATAATGTATGCAAACAGCAGGATGATCGGTGTAGCAACCAATACCTTATCTGCCAGGAGCATTCTTGGCTCATCGTAGGTCAGCATCAAACCAAGTGCGATCATGGTTGATGGCAGCAGCCATGGGATCAGAATAAACGGTTCAAACAACTTGTCATATTTATGTTTTGCTTTTGTCACAATACGGGCAACCACAATACAGATCACAGCTACAACCAGTGCCGCCAGCAGAGAATACACAATACTTACCAGATACGGCTTATATGCAGTGGCTGAACGGAACAGTTTTTTGTAATTCTCCAGTGTAAAAGAATCTTTTCTGATCACACCTGTCTTGATCGTCAATCCATCTGTAAATGAAAATACAAGTACGTTGATGATCGGCAGCATGTAAATGATAAACATCACATAAGCTACAATATGTGCGATCACATTCATGACCGGATTTTCAATCTTTTGTTTTTCCATTTTGGCTTTTGTCTTTGAAACCGATATAAAATTGCCTTTTTTTTCAATTTTCTGCATGATTGCAAGAAGAATCGTCGTTGCAATTCCAAGGATGATTGCCAGCAGCGCTGCGATATCTCTCGATCCCGTCATATTGGCAAACGTCTTGATCATCGGGTTGATTGTCTGGAAATCCGGGCCACCAACGATCAAAGGTCCTGACATTGTGCTTAATGCTGCGATAAAAGTAAGCACTGTAATCGCAAAAATGGTAGGTTTCATTGTCGGCAGCACAATTTTAAATAAAATCGTACTCTGGGATGCCCCCATATTCTTCGCCGCCTCTATCGTATGATAATCCAGCCCTCGTATCGCATTTGTCAAAAACATCATATGATTTGATGTTCCCGAGAATGTCATAATAAAAAGTACAGCACCAAAGCCGACAAACCAGTTCGGATCCAGACCTGGAAAAATATTGGTCAGCACTTTTGTCACGATTCCTGTTGAACCGTAAACGAACTTATATCCTGTAACCAAAACAACGCCGCTGTAGATCAGTGTTGACATAAATCCAAGACTTAATATTTTTGCCCCTTTGATGTCAAAGTATTCTGTAAACAGTACAACTAAAATACCGGATATATTTACGGTAATAATAGAAGCGATTGCCAGAACAAAGCTGTTCTTTAAACTCTTCATGGCCCTTGCTGATTTCATGATCTTGTCAATTGCTTCCAATGTGAAATGTCCGTCTTTTACAAATACCCTGGCAAGCAGATTTAAGTTTGGGAATACCAGAAATGTAATGATAAACCAGATTAATGCAATTTTAATAATAATGCCGGGAATATTGATTGTTCCATCCTGAATTTTTTGCTTGAGTTTATTCATAAAATATCCCTCCTAAAACTGCATGATATCCTGTGGGTTGATATAGAGGTCTATCTGTTCGTTTTTCTGATACAGCCTGCGTCCATCATTTTTTTCAAGATATTTAAGCTCCTGTCCATGACATTCCAGCACATACTTTGTCAGCACACCACTAAATTCAGCTTCTTCCACTTTGCCTGTGAGTTTCACATAACCGGCTTTTTCTTCACTGATACATCTCTCAATTCTTACAAATCCAGTCTTGTTTGTATCTAAATTTGCACCCGACTGCGTATTGACCTCAGATAAAAGTTCACCCTTTAAGCGGTTGATATCACCGATAAAATCGCAGACAAACTCACTTTTTGATTCATTATAGATCTCATACGGCGTTCCAACCTGTTCTACATATCCATTGTTAAATACGGCGATCCGGTCGGAAAGCGTCAGCGCTTCTTCCTGGTCATGCGTAACATACAATGTTGTGATACCCAGCTCTTTCTGGAGACGTTTTAATTCCATTCTCATATCAATGCGGAGTTTTGCATCCAGATTGGATAGCGGCTCATCCAGGCAAAGAATCTTAGGCTCCAGAACGATTGCTCTTGCAAGCGCTACTCTCTGCTGCTGACCACCTGACAGATCCGACACATTTTTCTTTAACTGTGATTCCGTAATCTTGATCTTAGCTGCAACTTCATGTACTTTCTGATCGATCTCTGTCTTCGATGCTTTTTTTACTTTCATTCCAAACGCAATGTTGTCATAGACTGACATTGTCGGGAAAAGCGCATAGCTTTGGAACACCATGCCAATGTTTCTTTTTTCAACCGGAAGATTTGTAACGTCCTTGTCTCCTACATATACTTTTCCTTTTGACGGTGAGAGAAAGCCAACCAGCGCCCGCAGTGAGGTGGTCTTTCCACAACCGCTTGGTCCTAAGAAGGTGAAGAACTCACCTTCTTTAATATCCAGATTCAAGTTTTCAATCGCTACAAAATCCCCATACTTTATTTCAATATTTTCAAACTTTACCATGGTGTTCTCCTAACTTTGTTTAATGTCAGCTTCCTGTATTTTTAGTTTCTTCTATATTTACTGTACATACTCAAGCTCTGCTTTCTCTACCCATGCATCCACATTTTCTGCAATGAAACTCCAGTCAAGATCCTGCGGTTTCAAAGTCTCCATTAACTCTTTAATATCATCGGAAACCTGGTCTAATGCTTCTTTCTGACATGGAATCGTTCCATAATTATTAGACCAGTCAAGCTGAACATCAGAACTTCCAAGCCAGTTTAAAAATGCTACACAGGTATCATATTTCTTAGTGCCTGCTGAAATTGCAAGAGATTCTACCACATATGGCTCTCCAATGTCCGGTGTCATGATCTGGAATTTGTAATCACGGTCTTTCTGCTCTGTCAAAACGCCGGATGCCCAGTGCTCATCCATCGGATAGGTACCATCGATCACACTTCCGACTGCGTCTTCACCATCTGCAATGTTATGTGCATTACCTAAGAATTTTGCTGCGATCTCCCATCCCTCATCAGAAATGCCAAGATCTCCGTCCGGATCCTGATAACGGCTGATGATACTTGCAAATACCGTCTTTGCTGTTCCACCGCCTAAATTATGTAACTGATACAGTCCTTTGTATTCATCTTTCGTCAGATCTGTCCAGTCAGAAGGCATATTGTCATAGTCCGCATTTCCCATTAACACCAATGGCGTTGTTGTAACCGGGTAATAATATCCGTCCGGATCGATGAGGTCTGCATCTACTCCGTCCACCCAGTCCGGTTCCCATTTCTGAAGCAAACCGTTTGCTTTTAATTTTTCGTACTCAATATTGTTCAATCCAAATGTAACGTCACAAAGAGGATTATTTTTCTCTGCGATCATACGCTCGGTTACCTCGGATGCTCCTAATGCTACCACCTCAATATCGAATCCGGCTTCTTTCGCTTTCTCGATCAGATATGCATCACGACCTTCGGTTCCGCTGTTCGTGTATACAACAAGTTTTTCATTGGAAGATGAAGTATCCTCTTTCTGGGTATCTGCCGCATCGGTCTTTTCCTCCACAGCTGCGCCCATCTGATCTGCTGCCGTGCTGCCATTGTCTGCGCTGGTATTTCCACCGCCACAGCCTGCTAATGCTGCAACCCCCATTGCTGATACAAGTAATACTGATAAAAATCTTTTTTTCATTGTAAATTCCTCCCTCTCTTTTGTTTTTGTAATGTTATCATACTTCATATTTTGAAACGTGTCAATATTATTTTGTCCAATTTAACAATTTATTTTGTATTTTTTGATATTTTATTGTACTTTTTACATGTTTGTTTTTGCATGCTTTTTATTCGTCATTATACATTTTATCCATTATCCCCCTGTATTTTATTAGTTTTTTGTATTTTTCTCATATATCCGCCGGCATTTTATATCATAGTTTGTTTTTTGCAATACTTCTATCAAGTTTGTGTAAAATCCATGTAATTTTTATAACGTTATAATTTTCCTATGACTATTGACACATAAAATAATAGAATGCATACTCCGCGGATATTCTATTATCACAAACAAAAAAGGTGGAACATATCCAACATATGATTCCACCTTCCGATTCCATTTTCGCTTTACAGCTCCCGTATTTTATTTGTTAATTTCTTCATCAATCAGTTTCTGTGCACGGTTTAGAGATTCCTCTACCGGCAAGAATCCCATCAGTACATTCTCCACAGCCATTCCCACAATATTCAAAAACTTGATTTCATCAAATGCTTTGTCTGAATCCGCAGGAATTCTCCTCGTATGTGATTTGCTGAAACAGTCTTTTGATAATTCCAGCCAGGGAAACACATCTATGATATCGTATTTATTATATGTTTTCGCACATGGAGAAACGCTCCCAAGTGCTGCCATGCCAGACGCCGCCGGCTCTGTTGTGATCCATTTGATAAATGCAAATGCATCTTCTTTTCTGCGGCTGTTTTTGGAAATTCCAACTGTTCCTCCTCCATAAATCGGATTTTTCCCAGGAACCATTGCCACTCCTATATTTCCAACAACTTTTGAGCCTGCTCCTAAGATTTCCGATGCATAATTACTGAAATTGATCATCATTACAAGTTTGCCATCCGCAAAGTCTTTTGCAGATGTTTTCCACCAGTGGACCACCTTTTTATCTGTATATTGCTTGGCAGTCAGAAGTTCTTCTAATGCCTTTACGCCCGCTGTATCATTGATCACGACCATTCCATCTTTTCCATACAGATGATTTTTATGGCTGAACAGCCTTGTAAGAAATTCCGTCGCTGTGACACCCAGGTTTCCAAGTGTCAGATTTGAAAAATAATGTTCCTCCAGCCTGTCACTTGTTGCAAAAAACTCCGCAATTTTATTGTATTCTTCAAATGTCTTCGGAATTTTTAATTCCGCTTTATATTTCTCACTGTACAGTCTCTTAATAACTGTATTTTCAAACAGATCCTTTCTATAAAAAAGAAGCTGTGTACTCGGTGTGATCGGAAGCGCATACGCCTTGCCATGCACACGGGAATACTTATCTATCAATGCCGGTATGTACTCTTTATACACTTCATCAATATCCGGCGTCATATCGTCAAGCGGGACTAATATCCGTTCTGAAAGCAATGGCAGCCAGGTTACATCCATTCGGAATATATCGTAATAATCCGAATTTTCAGCTTTCATAAACTGCTCATAAATATCATCATAAGAAAATACATCAAACTGTATCTGTGTTCCGGTCTCCTCTGTATACAGTTTTGCCAGTCCCTGCAGGATCATTGTCTCCGGGCTGTCAAGGGTCAGTATCCGTAAATGATCCGCCGGTGTTTTGTTTAAAGTGATCTGATTCCACTCACGAAATCCATCATTCTCACAGATCAGTTCCTTCTCTGCCCCATTTTCCTTTGAATCTCCGATAATTTTTTCCGCAGCCATTTTCCCGACCAGACCATAGTTTAACTCATATTTGCGGTAATCCTTTTCCGGGAGAGAAGTGATCGGCGACAATGTAAAAATCGGTGTCTGATTGCCTGCTGAAAAGTTTGTAACAACATTTCTTATCTTTTCTGCAAAACGGATATTCGTCGTTATGATTGCATCGTATTCATTTTCCTGCACAAGAGTATTGATGATTGCATGGGATACACGCCTGCTGTCTGTCGTGATATGGAAAAATTTTATTTTCTCCTGCGCAAGCATCTTGTAGAGACCTCTGCAGAACTCATTTTCATTGGAAAATTTTAAAGAATCTGTTACCACAAGAACATTATGATATCTGGCTGATATGACAGTTTCTGCAATCTGCCCTCCCGCTGATTCATAATCAAATCCAATATAGTCCAGATCATCGGTCGCTTTCCGCTCCACAAAGCACAACTTTTCAAATCCTGCATATGCCTCTTTGACTTCCTTTTCTCCCAGACAGGTGATCGACGCCACCCCCATCGCCATTACAGACTTTGCCCATTGGATCATACTGTATTCTGTTTGTCTGTTATCGTTTGTGATCAGAAGTTCCGCTGTGTATCCTCTCTTTTCGGCATAACTTTTCAGGCAGTAATAAAAATCCCTGTAATGTCTGCGTTCCATTGAAGGCACGATCACACAGATAATATTGCCGCTTCCCTTCCTGAGCATCTTAGCCCGCTCATTGATCGTATATCCAAGCTTTTTAGCAGCTTCTTCCACCGCCTTTATCTTCTCACTGCTGACATTTCCTTTTCCGTTCAATACATTGGATGCCGTTCCCTGTGATACGCCGGCCATCCTCGCAACATCTATAATGGTAGCCATGTATTTCTCCTTTTTATGCGCCGCTTTTCCTTATAACGTTATTATAAGTATTATACTATAGATGTTGTGGGTTTTTCTACAAAAAAATTACCTGTCTGATTCACTCTTATATCACGATCCCATTACAGTGATCGACCTCAATTTCTTCATACCTTGTACATGACCTAACGCCATCCAATGACAGACAGCCTTCCTCTGTCTCAAAAGCACCAGATTTTCTGGTTATGACCGGATTAATCATTGCAAACTGAAACGGACCGGCAGCCACCACAATGATGTTTTTCTTTACCATATAAATCTAATTTCCTTTCAACATATTATGCTTAAAACCGAACCTCCACATCGCAGTTTCCTGCAGGTTTTCTGCTGGGCGCATTTAAAATTTATCGTAGAGGCTTCGTTTATTTCATGCATAGATGCAACCATCTCCTGCATCTTTCCATT
>ERZ773202.30-NODE-30-length-150852-cov-6.041380_pt1 | contig 150852 bp, 129 predicted proteins | sample MGYA00580998_ERZ773202 | MGnify/ENA primary metagenome ERZ773202 (study PRJEB29015, sample SAMEA2737803) | human gut metagenome | biome: human gut; feature: human-associated habitat; material: faeces | place: China | collected 2012 ...
CACTTTGTCCCCGGGCGTGCATCCGAAAGGCTCCAGCCCCAGGAAATCCACATGGTAATTCTCGCACCGGTCGCCCAAACCGTGGGCGTGGTAAAAGTTGCCGTCGGCAAACTCGCCCTTGTGCATACCGTCCGGGTTCTCATTATCCCAGGGGCGGGGCTTTGCATAGGTGTACTGCGTATAATCGTTGGCATCCACCAATGCGGCATCCCCAGGCAGCTGCAAGGCACAGTGCTCCGGCGCCGGGAACTCCAGTGCGCCGAAAATATTCAGAATACAGTTTTGCGACAGGTCCGTATCGTTCACAAAGCGGCAGCGCATTAAGTAGGACTCCTCATCCAGCCGGGTGTAAGACACATCGGCATAAATTTGGTCCTTCCACATCAGCTCATAGCGATAGGAATAAAAGCGAAAGTCCTCGTCACAGCTCCACAAATGGTAGCCGGACGGCACAGTCACATTGGGCACCGGGGTAGCGGAATTCCACAGGGTGGGGTGCACTACAAAATCATAGCGGGCACCTTCTGCCGCCCGATCGTCCACAATGCGGGACAGTCCCATATACTTCTTGGAATACGGTCCCCAAAGGGGCATACGGATTTGAGATTTTTTCATACGCAGTTCTCCGTTTTTTGATTTTTTTGCAAGGATATTATCATCTTTTTGCCCGCTTTTGTCAATAGTGAACACCTTGACAAACCAAATATAATACAGTAATATATATCTGTTAAAAATAAATTATGTTTTTGCAGAGTAACGGAGACAAGTCTATGAACATTGACGAAAATGTACAAAAGGTCGTTAAGCTGCTGCTGCGCAAGTGGAAGCTGCTGATCCTGTTTATGCTCATCGGAGCGATTTTGGCCGGGGTTTATACCGCCAAATTCACCACCTTGACCTACACCTCCAGCGTGGAGTTCCTGGCTGCAGCGGTGGATCCGGCCCACGAAATCAGCGACAGCACCGGCGAGGTGGCCCGCACCAGCCAGACCAGCAAAATGAACTATGCTATGAAGATGATCGATACCTATATCGAGATCTTTAAGACCAACAAGTTCTGCGGCAAAGTGGCAGGCGAGATGAACAAAAAATACTACACCAACCTGTCTCCGGCGGATATTAAGCAATCTTTTACCATTGAGACGGTGGAGAACACAGCCATGTTTAAGCTGCTCGTCACCACCACAGACCCCACCCTGTCCTACAACATCGCTCACCAAATGGAGGAGAGCGTGCCGGAACAGATGGAGGAAACCAACAACGGCCTGGTTCAGACTACCGTGGAGGACAAGGCCATTAAGCCCAACTCCGCCGAGGGCCGGGGATACTTAAAGAACTGCCTGCTGGGTGCCGTAGCTGGACTGCTGATAGCTGCCGCATACGTGATCCTGCGAGATCTGTTAGATGTGCGCATCAAGAGCGCCGAGGAGCTGAGCCAGCGCTACGATGTGCCGGTACTGGGCTCTATTCCCGCCTTTACAACCGGCAAGCGCAGTGCTGCCGGCAAAAAAAACACAAAGAAAGAGGCGAAATAAGATGGCTAAAAAAGCGAACAATCCCTTTGCCCGCACCCTGATCTCCAATGCCAACATGGATCCGGCGCAGAAGTTCCGGATTGAGGAGGCTTACAAGAGCATTCGTACCAACATTATGCTCTCCATCCTGAAAAAGGGATGCAAAACCATTGTGGTATCCTCCGGCTCCCCTGCCGAGGGCAAAACAACGACCACCATCAACCTGGCCATCTCCATTGCCCAGGCAGACCAGCGGGTGCTGCTTATTGATTGCGATCTGCGCAAACCCAAGATGCACCACTACTTTGGCGTGTCCAATGCACCGGGACTGACCAACTACATCAGCGACTCGGTAAAAAACAACGGCCCTAAGACGGACCTGTACAGCATTATCCACAGAACAGAATTCCCCAACCTATCGCTGCTGTGCGCCGGTTCCATTCCACCCAATCCGGCAGAGCTGCTGGGCAGCGAGCCCATGGCTGAGTTTTTGCAACAGATCAGCCGGGACTACGACTATGTGATCATTGATACCCCACCGCTGAATGTGGTGTCTGACGCCCTGCCCATTATCCGGGAGTCCGACGGCGTGGTGATCGTGGTGCGTGCCAACGGCTCCACCCACCCGGAAGTGCAAAAGGTGATGGAATCCCTGGAGTTCATTGACGCCAAGGTGCTTGGCTTTATTTACAATTTTGCAGAAGATAAGCGCTCCCGCTACTCCCGCTACAAGTACGGCTATGACTATGGGTATGGCTACGGTTACGGGTATGACGCCGGCGCAGAATAATCGGATAAGGTGATGCTATGGTGATCCCCGGCTTGATTGAAATGCACTGCCACATTCTCCCCGGCGTGGATGACGGCTCCAAAGATACGGAGACCAGCGTAAAGATGCTCCGCCGCCTGGCGCTGCAAGGGGCAGAGACCGTAGTGCTTACACCCCATTATTACTCGGATTCTATTTCTCTGGCGGACTTTACCGCCCGACGGAACGCGGCTTTTGCCAACTTGCAGGCTGCTCTGCCTCCGGACGCACCCCGGCTGCTGCTGGGCGCAGAGGTGTATGTAAGCCGCTATCTGATGAATAATGCAGACCTGACCCCCATCTGTATCACAGGCACGCGGTGCGCCCTGCTGGAGCATAACTTCAGCGACAACTTCGGCACGGAGACCCTGGATCGGATCACGGCGCTGACCTGCGACCACGGCATACGACCTATTTTGGCGCACATTGAGCGATACAAAGCGCTGATGGATCACCCCGGTTTAATTGACGAATTGCGAGATATGGGCTGCGCCACCCAAGTAAACATCAGCGCCTTTGCAAACGCCTCCTTTGGGGCGCGGCGCAAACTGCTGAAGTATCTGGACAGCGGGCGCATTGACCTGATCGGCTCCGATTGTCACAACCTGGGCACCCGCCCGCCGGATTATGCAGACGGTGCCGCCGTGATCGTCAAAAAATTTGGTGACAGCGCCCTGCAAGCCTTAATCCAAAATGCCCACACCCTGCTGGGCTGCTGAAAGCGCATAAAAAAGCACGACTTCTTTAACAGAAGCCGTGCTTTTTCTTATGTTCATTTTACTTTGACGTTTGCTCCAGGCTGCGCAGCAGGGCAATTTCCTCTTGGTAGCCGGACAAGTCATTGGGGGTCTCTAAGAACATGGGCAGTCCCCGCAGCGCCGGGTGGTTGACGATGCGGCGGAAGGTCTCTATACCCAAAAAGCCTTTACCGATCTGCTCGTGACGGTCTTTATGGGAACCGCAAGGATTCTTAGAGTCGTTCAGGTGCAGTGCCCGCAATCTGTCCAGGCCGATCACCCGGTCAAACTGGGTCAGCACCCCGTCCAGATCCTCTGCCAAAGGGTACCCGCCATCGCTCACATGACAGGTGTCCAGGCACACGCCGATCTTGTCTTGCAGCTGCACACCGTCTATAATGCGGTGCAACTCCTCAAAGGTGCCGCCTACCTCGCTGCCCTTACCGGCCATCGTCTCCAACAGTACAGTGGTATGCTGCTCCGGGGTCAGCAGGTCATTCAGCGCCCGGGTGATATAGGCAATCCCGTTATCCGTCCCCTGCCCCACATGGGAGCCGGGGTGAAAGTTATACAGCGTACCGGGTAGAGCCTCCAGCCGCTGCAGATCATCGGCAAACACCTCTCTGGCAAAAGTGCGGGTGCGTTCCTTATCGCTGCACAAATTCATGGTATACGGTGCATGAGCCAGCACCGTGCCAAAGTCCGCAGCCTGCGCCCCCTGCAAAAAGGCAGCCACATCCGCCGGATCCTGGGCCTTTACGGCACCACCCCGGGGATTTCGGGTAAAGAACTGAAAAGTATTGGCACCAATGGACTGTGCCTCTCGCAGCATGTGGACATAGCCCTTGCTTGCACTTAAATGTGCGCCTAAAATCAACATCTCTTATCCTCGCAGCAGGGTCGGACGAGCAATGTGCTGCTCCGCCTGACCGGACATAATATACCCCAGCAGATCCGCCACGCAGCCCTGGTTGCAGTGGCAGGCTTCAAACTGGCAGATCTCATGAATGGCCTTAGGTGCCTGACCGGCACAGGCCGGCAATCCCACGGTCTTGAGCATATCCCAGTCGTTATAATAATCGCCGATGGCCGCCACATGGTTCCGGTCAATGCCCAGCATATCTGCCAGCACCATAATGGCCGTACCCTTGTGGGTGCCCTTTTGCAGCATCTCCATACTCCATGGAGAGGAGGCCATAAAGTTCATACCTGCCGTGTCGCTGCGGTCAATTACATAGCGCAGCCGGTTCATGGTAATGGGGTTGGACCAAAAGATCACCTTCATCCATCCCTCCTTGGGCACCTTATCAATGGAGGTCACCTCGTAGTGCGCCTTATCAATATCCATAGTGCCCTGGGACAGAACGCCGTTTTTGACGATATACACATAATCGTCAAAATAAATTCCCACATCCACGCTCTTAAAGCTGTCACTGAACTTATTGATGATGTAGCGCACAAACTCGTGCCCCTCCTGCTGAATGGTGCTGCGCCAAATCATCTTCTCCTGCTGAAAATCATAAATACCCGCGCCGTTGAGTACCACCGCCGGTTGATTGGGGGTGATACGATCGTAATTGCGCTTCAAGCTGGAGGTCAGCCGTCCGGAAGCCAAGGTAAAGTTGCCCCCCGCCTCTGTAAACGCCTGAATGGCGTCATAATTACGCCGAGGCAGCTTGCGTGCTTTGTTATTCAATGTGCCGTCAATATCTGACACCACCAGCCAATTGCTAAAATCCTTTTGACTCATACGTTTACCTTTTCTTTTCCCTACAAGTGTGTAAAAATGATGTGAAATACGGGGGCAGCGGTGCTTCAAACCGCATTTCCGCCCCGGTTCTGGGATGTATAAAGCCAATCTCCCCAGCATGCAGACACTGCCCGCCCAGGGAGGTAATCACACGCCGCGGTCCGTACACCGGATCTCCGGCCAGCGGGTGACCGATATAGGCCATGTGCACCCGAATTTGGTGCGTGCGTCCGGTCTCCAATACACAGCGAATATGCGTAAAGTCCCCAAATCGCTCCAACACACGATAATGGGTGGTGGCCGGCTTGCTGTTCTGTTGGGTCACCGCCATTTTTTTGCGATCCTTGGGACTGCGACCGATGGGTTGGCACACCGTGCCGCTGTCTGCGGTCACGTTGCCGTACACCACCGCTTGGTACGCCCGGTGAAAACTGTGTTCCTGAATCTGGCGTGCCAAATCCACATGGGCAAAGTCGTTCTTGGCTACCATGAGCAGACCGCTGGTATCCTTGTCAATCCGATGAACGATCCCCGGTCGGATCACGCCGCCCACACCGCTAAGGGAGTCGCCACAGTAGTACAGCAACGCGTTCACCAGCGTGCCGGTATAATTCCCCGGTGCCGGGTGCACCACCATACCCTTGGGCTTGTTCACTACCAACAGATCGCCGTCCTCATAAACCACATCTAAGGGGATATGCTCCGGCAACACCTCCATGGGCTTTGGCTCCGGCAGGCGCAACTCCACCCGGGTGCCCGGGCGCAGCTTATCTTTTTTATTTCCCGGAGAGCCGTCCAGCAGTACGCCACCCTCCTCAATCACTCGCGCCGCCGCCGATCGGGTCAGATCCGGACACACGGTGCTTAAAAACTTGTCCAGTCGCTCCCCTGCCGCTGTTTCGTCCACGGTAAAGGTACGCACCGGCTGCCGCTCATTTTCCGTCATGGGTCGTTCCCTTCTTGCCGTCACCGGAGCGGAACAGATCCACTGCCAGCCACAGCACAAAGCTAATGCCGCCGCAGGTCACGGCGCAGTCCGCAATGTTAAACACGGCAAACTGCATAAAAGTTGGCTCGATAAAGTCAATCACATAGCCGTACAGCACCCGGTCGATCAGATTGCCCAGGCCGCCGGCCACCAGCACCCCCAGGCTCCAGTAGCCCCACAAGGAGCGGCATTTGTTGCGAAACATATAAAAAAGCACACCGGCACACACCAGAGCGGTCAGCGCCACAAACACCCACCGGGCACCGCTGAACAGGCTAAAGGCCATCCCGGTATTGCGGGCATAGCGCAACTGCACCGCACCGGGCAGCAAAGTAACGATCTTGCCCCCCATCAGCGCACTTTCCGCCAGTCGCTTGGTCACCTGGTCGAAAGCCACGATCAGCAGGATCATAATGGAGGCCCAAATGTGTTTTTTTCTATGCTTCATAAACCCTCCGTATATAAAAAGGCGGGGGCAGAGCAGTCGCATCTGCCCCCGTATGGGTCGTTCTTTATTTGTCCATCTCTGCCAGTGCAGCCGCACAATGGGCGCACAGGGTGGGATGCTCTGCGTTTTGACCTACGGTCTCGTCGTACTTCCAGCAGCGCTCGCACTTTTCGCCGTCTGCCTTAGATACGGACACGCTCAGCCCCTCTACCTCGCCGGCAAAGTCGCCCTCACCGTCGGACAGTGCCACAGCGGAGGTAATGAAGATCTCCGGCAGCTGGCTCTCTACGCTCTGCAAGAAATCGTGCAGTTCGCCCGCAGCGTACAGGGTCACCTTGGCCTCCAAGGACTTACCGATGGTCTTGTCCTTACGAGCCAGCTCCAGTGCCTTCTGCACATCCTCACGAATCCGATGGATCCGATCCCACTTGGCCATAAAGTCCGCGTCCGCAGCAATGTACTCCGGCTGGGGAATATCGTTAAACAGCGGAGACCGGGGATCTCTGCCCGCTGCATGGGGCATTGCCTTCCAGATCTCGTCACAGGTAAAGGCCAAAATGGGGGTCAGCACCAGGGTCAGTGCGTCCAGCACCTTATACAATACGGTCTGGGCGGCACGGCGGGTAGCGCTGTTCGGCGCAGAAGTGTACAGCCGATCCTTGAGCACATCAAAGTAGAAGTTACTCATATCCACTACGCAGAAGTTGTGCAGCGCGTGGGCGGCGGTGTGGTACTCGTACACCTCGTACCCGCCGCGAGCGGTAGCCAGCACCTGGTCCAGCTTCATCAGCGCGTATTTATCCAGCTCTTCCAGCTGATCGTTGGGCACCATATCCTTGTCCGGGTCAAAGTCATACAGGTTGCCCAGGCAATAACGAGCGGTGTTGCGGATCTTTCTGTAATTATCCGACAGCTGCTTCAAGATCTCCTTACTGATACGCACATCGGCGTGGTAATCGGAAGAAGCCACCCACAAACGCAGAATATCCGCGCCGTACTGGTTGATAATGTCCGCCGGGTCAATACCGTTGCCCAGGGACTTACTCATCTTCTTGCCCTCACCGTCTACGGTCCAGCCGTGGGTGATGATCTGCTTAAAGGGCGCAGGCTGCCCGGCGGCTACGCTGGTGAGCAAAGAGGACTGGAACCAGCCTCTGTACTGGTCGGCGCCCTCCAGGTACACATCTGCCGGCCACTTCAAATAAGGGCGCTGTTTAAGCACCGCTGCATGGCTGGAGCCGGAGTCGAACCACACATCCATAATGTCGCTTTCTTTTTCAAAGCCCTTTTGTGCGCCGCAGTGGGGGCACTTATAATCCTCCGGCAGGAAATATTCCGCCTCGTGGGCGAACCAGGCGTCAGAGCCTTCCTGACCAAAGATCTTAGATACCCGCAGCATCAGATCTTTATCCACGATCTCCTTGCCGCAGTCTTTACAATAAAATACGGGAATGGGCACACCCCACTTACGCTGACGGGAGATGCACCAATCGGCGCGCTCCTGGATCATGGACTGCATACGGTCCTTGCCCCAGGCCGGATACCACTGCACATCCTCGGTGGCAGCCACAGCAGCCTCCTTAAAATCATCTACCGAGCAGAACCACTGGGAAGTGGCGCGGAAAATGATAGGCTTATGGCAACGCCAGCAATGGGGATACTGGTGGACGATCTTTTTCAGCGCAAACAAAGCGCCGATTTTTTCCAAATGCTCCGCAATGGGCTTGTTGGCCTCATCGGTGGTCAGCCCGGCGAACTGTCCGGCCTCCTCCGTCAGTCTGCCCTCGGCATCCACCGGTACAACGGTGGGGATCTCCGGGTATTTTTGGCACACGATAAAGTCATCCACGCCGTGACCCGGTGCCGTGTGTACGCAACCGGTACCGCTCTCCAGCGTTACATGATCGCCCACGATCACCAAAGAGGTGCGGTCAATAAACGGGTGCTGGGTTTTCATATACTCCAGCTCGCTGCCCTGGATCACACCCACGGTCTCATAGTCCGTGGTGCCACGGTCCGCCATAGCGGCGTCTACCAGGTCGGTAGCCATCACATAAAACTCGTCGCCGCTCTTGACCAGAGAATACTCAAAGTTGGGGCCTACGCAGATGGCCACATTGGCCGGCAGGGTCCAGGTGGTGGTGGTCCAAATCACGAAATAGGTCTTGCTCAGGTCCGCACCCAGTGCAGTGAGCTTGCCCATATCGTCCGTTACATTGAACTTTACGTAAATAGAATGGCAGGGATCCTCGCCGTACTCAATCTCCGCCTCGGCAAGGGCGGTCTTACAGTCCGGGCACCAATACACAGGCTTTAAGCCCTTGTAGATATGGCCCTGAGAAGCCATGGTGGCAAATACCTTAATCTGCTCTTCCTCAAAATCCTTGGTCAGGGTGATGTACGGGTGATCCCACTCGCCAATCACGCCCAGGCGCTTAAAGGACTCCCGCTGAATATCCACATAGCTCAGCGCGGTCTCTCGGCAAATCTTGCGCAATTCCAAATCGGAAATGTCGCTGCCGGCGCCGATGCCCGCCTGCTTTCTGGCTTTCAGCTCTGTGGGCAGGCCGTGGGTATCCCAGCCGGGCACATAGGGAGACTGGAACCCGGTCATATTCTTGTAGCGCACAATAAAGTCCTTTAAGGTCTTGTTCATGGCGTGACCGATATGAATATCACCGTTGGCGTACGGAGGTCCGTCGTGGAGCACAAACAGAGGCTTGCCCTCGTTATGCTGCATCAGCTGACGGTATTGGTCATTTTCTTCCCATGCTTTCAGGAATTCCGGCTCCCGCTGGGGCAAAGCTGCCCGCATGGGAAAGTCGGTCTTGGGTAAATTCAGTGTTTGGTTATAATCCATGCTTCTTGTTACTCCTACTGTGTATGTAAATTATTTTTTCTTCTTAAAGAAACCGCGCAGCTTGGAAGAGCCCTCTTCCTCCTCATACTCGTCCTCGTCCGGAGCGGTCAGGGAAATGGTCTCGCTGGTGCGCTCGTCGCCGCTTTTGACATGAAAATAATCCTCAAAGGGCATAGCGGCCTGGTCGTCAAACAAGGTCTTTTCCTCCTGCTGCGGGGGCACCTGCTCCAGCTCCGGCTCCTCGTCGATCTCGCTGATGGTGGGGGCGTTCTCGTCCAGCGGAGTGATTTCGTCCTCGGTAAAGGCGTTCAGCGCGCTGCTGACCTCCTCCGGACTGGCTGCGGGCGCCTGCTTCTCCTCGATCTCATCAATGATCTGATCCACCTGGTCATCGTCTGTGTCGCCCTTGGTATTCTCTGCCGTCGGCGCCTGTGCCGCGGCTTCCTCCGTCGGTGCGTCGACCGTCTGGCTTTGCAGTTTGTTGATCTCGTCAATATTGGAGATGATCTGGTTCATCTCGCTCTCCACAGAGTCAATGTGCGCCTGATCCTCGTCCACCTGGGGCTTCAAATCTACCATATCGCCCAGACGATCCATCTGGCTCTCATACAGGGACAGCAAGCTGTCCTTAAAGCTCTTAGACTCGCTGCGCAGCTTTTCAATCAGCTGCTCGTGATAGGCTTTTTCGCTCTTCGCCTTGCTCATCAGCTCCTCAGACAGCTGCTTGGCCTGGTTGAGCATTTCCTGAGCCACAACCTTGGCGCCGTCAATGGCGTCGTTGGCCTTGGCCTCCGCCTCGGTAATAATGGACTCGGCAGCGTCCTGCTTCTCCTTGGTAAAGTTGGCGGCATAGGTGCGGGCCTCGGCCACCATCTTGTCCGCTTTTTCTTTGGCGTCCGTCACCGTCTGCTGGGCGGTGGCTGCGCTGGCGCTCAGCTTCTCCTCCGCCTTTTCCTTGGCGTCCTTGGCAATGCGATCCGCCATCTTTTGGGCGGTGATCAGTGCGGTCTTGATAGAGTCCTCTTCACTTCTGTACTCCTCAATCTTGCCGGCAAGTATTTCCATTTTGCGGTAAAGCTCTTTGTTCTCATCGTACACAGCCTGGTAAGACTCGACGATCTGGGCCAACAGGGCATTGACTTCTTCCTTATCATATCCGCCGCTTTGCACGGTAGACAGATTTTTCTCTCGAATTTGGCTGGGTGTAATCATATTCTCTCTCCTTCTCTCCTCACATAAACATGCCGTTGTTCTCAAGCTCATCGATCAGATCGCCCATTACATCTACATTGTAAGGCGTAATGATATAGGTGCTGTTGGCTACCCGCTTGATCTGGCCGTTGTTGGCATACGCCACGCCGCTGAGGAAATCCAGCAGTCTGCGTGCAATATCTCGGTTGGTGCTCTCCAAATTCAACACCACCGTACGCTTGGCATTCAAATTGTCGCCGATGGAGGCAGCCTCTTCAAACCGCTCCGGCTTCACCAGCACCACCTGCAACTGAGTGGTGGTGTGGATATTGACCACCTTATCGTCCCGTCCTCTGCTGCGCGGGCGTTCCTGGCGCTCCGGCTTAGGCGCCCGCTCGTGCCGGGGGCGCTCCTGTCGCTCTGCCCGCTCCGGGGCAGCCAGACCGTAGTCCCGGTTGTCGTCGTCATAGTAATCGTCAAAATCATCATCATTCTCGGTAATGATCTCTTTGAACTTATCCAGTAAACCCATATTCGCCTCTCCTTAACGGTATTGTCTGGCGCCGAAGATGGCAGAGCCGACACGCACCAGCGTGGAACCCTCGGCAATGGCGGCCTCAAAATCGCCGCTCATACCCATAGACAAAATATCCATGTCTATATTATGGTGTTTTTTGTCTTTAATGTCAATGAAAGATTGATGCATTGTCTCAAAATATTTGCGCACCTGTGTCTCCGTCTCACAAATGGGGGGAATACACATCAAGCCCTTGATCTGCAAACCGGGCAACTGGGCCGCTTCTTCCAGCAGCTCCGGCAATGCCTCGATCATAATGCCGCTTTTGCTTTCCTCCCGGCCAATGTTTACCTCCACCAATACATTGGTGGTTACATCGTGCTTCACGGATTGCTTGGAGATCTCCTGGGCCAGCTTCATAGAATCCACCGACTGGATCATATCCACCTGACCCACAATATACTTAACCTTATTGGTCTGGAGTCGACCGATCAGGTGTTTTTCCACCCCATCCAAGTGCAACGCATCCCGCTTGCCCAGGTATTCCTGCACCCGATTCTCGCCGATCAAATCGGCGCCCAGATCCAGTGCCCGGTTAATGTACACCGGCTCCACGGTCTTGGTCACTGCCATCAGGCGAACCTCTCGGGGATCGCGGCCGCTTTTGACGGCGCCCTCCTGCACCCGATCTAAGACCCGCTTCCAGTTCTCCTCAACGGCTTGCAGCCGTGCCGGATCAGGTATAAACTTTTCCATTATAAAGATCCTTCCCTTCTGTGATGATCTCGTCATAAAGGCGAATACCGTCTTTATTCTGGGCGTCATACGCCAGTATTACATAATCCTTGCCGGAATACAGCACCGTGGCGGGACGGAATTTCACCTGTCCGGCCACCAGCACATACACGCCCTTTTTACCATCGCTCACATGCACGGCGGCAGCGGGGGCCTTGATCCCGGTATAGGAAGCTGTGCGAATTTCTATATCCTCCGCCCGATAGGCGGCAATATCCGAGTCCATATTCTCACACTGGAGCACCAGAACCGTTTGCGTGGCGCCGGGCTTGGTGTCCGCGCCGCTGACCACGGTGCAGGAAAGCACCCGGTCGCTGTCCTTAATAGCCACATCCAGTCGAGTGCCGTTTTGCACCTTTTGCAGGTCCGCCACATCCGCCTTGCACACAAAGTACCAAGCATAGCTGGTGATCACCTTGCCTAAGGCGCCGGTGTCGCCCTTGGCGCTCTCGGCAGTCTTTAAGGCTTTATCCAGATCGGCAGCAGTCATCTGCGTCACCTGATCATAATCAAAAACGCTCTCGCACCCATCCGTGTAGCCGGAGAAAACGCCGCTTACCGCCGCAGTCACGGAGCCGATAGGCTCTGCCGTGCCCAGATCGTCCATTTGACTTTGCAAATCCCTTTTCAGCGCCGCAAAGTCAATGCTGGTGCCGATCATCATCTGGCGACGGGTAAAGGTGTCGTTCATCTCCTGCGCCGCGGTACTTGCCCCGGTCAGATCCGATTGGGCCAGCGCCCGTATGTAATCATTTACATTCTGCACCGCCTCATTGTCCACGGCGGTAATATCCGTGGCAGTGGCGGTACTCTTATTTTCCATATCCCGGTAGTGCTGTAACTTCTCCTTTAAGGCAGTGCGCTGGCTGTACGCCTTAGCGTCCGCCTCAGACTGAAAGCGCAGAGCCACCTTGCCGTCCTTGGCAATCTTCTCGCCGTCGGCAACGCATTGCACCGTCACGCCGCCGGGGCCGCTAACCGTGTGCTCCTCTCGCACCGCCAGCGCCGTGGTCTCAATGGTACGGTACACGGTGGTCTCCTTGGCGGTATAGGTTTGCAGCCGCACATGAGTAGCAGTATAGCACTCATACACCACCACAGACAAAATCAGCAGCGCCACAATGCCGATGGCCCAGTTCTCCTTGGCGGTGCGACTGAGCTTTTTACGGCTTTTATGCTCTTTTTCCTTTGTCTTTGCCATAAAGAAAATCCTCTGCCTGCGCCGTCGCTGCGGCGATCAGGCGCTCTGTATCCATGGTATCCGGCTCCAGCACCACAGTGCCCTGCCGGCGCTTAAACCAAGTGATCTGGCGCTTGGCGTAGCGGCGGGTCTCCTGCTTGAGCCGTTCTACCGCCGTCTCCAGCGGCTCGCTGCCCTCCAAATACGGCAGCAGCTCCTTGTGCCCAATGGCCTGCCGTGCCGTAGGACCGCAAGCGGCGTAGGCCTGCCGTGCTTCCTCCACCAATCCGGCGGCCAGCATGGCGTCCACCCGGGCATTGATCCGATCATACAGCACCTGCCGATCCCGGTAGCGGAGCACAAAATACAGTGCCTCATAAGGGCTGTCCTCCCGGCGGGAGGCTGCATTCTGAGCCGTTTTGGTCACACCGGCATAGTACAGTTCCAGTGCACGCACCACCCGGTTTTTGTTATTCGGATGTATTTCTGCCGCAGCCGTGGGATCCACCTGTTGCAAGGTACGGTACAACTCTGTGCCGTCCTTTGCCAGCAGCTCCCGGCGCAGGTCCGGGTTCGTCTGCACATGGGCAAACTGAATGTGGTCAATAAAGCTGTCAATAAACAGCCCGGTGCCGCCAACCAAAATGGGCACTTTACCCCGGGCGGCAATATCCGCCACCGTCTCCGCTGCCAGGTTGCAATACTGAGCCACGCTAAAAGGCGTGTCCGGGGGCAGAATCTCTGCCAAATGGTGCACCGCTGCCTGCCGCTCCGCTGCCGTAGGCGCCGCAGTGGCAATGGGCATTCCGGTATAGATCTGCATAGAGTCGGCACACACAATCTCGCCGTCCAGCCGCCGAGCCAGGGCAATGCCCAAACCGGTTTTGCCGGAGGCGGTGGGACCGGCCACCACAAGTACCTTTGTCTTCATACTCACGCCCTGCCGAACTGTCTTTCAATCTCGTACCGGCTAACCTTGATCATCACCGGCCGCCCATGGGGGCAGTAGCGAATATCCGGCATGGACAGCAGCTTCTCAACAAACAGGCGCTGCTCCGCCGGGCTGGTCACATCACCGGCCTTGACCGCTGCGCGGCAAGCGGTGGAATGGAAAATCCAGTCCAGCTTTTCCGGCTCAATGTCCGTTTTGTGCTCCAGCAGCTTCTCTGCGATCTCGCAGATCAGGTCGGCAATATTTGCCCCGTCCAGCATAGCGGGCACCGATCGCACCAACACCGCATCCGTGCCAAAGATCTCCACCTCAAAGCCGCCTTTTTGCAGCAAATCCAGATGTTCCTCCACGGCGGACAGCTCCGCTTTGTTCAGGCGCACGGACACCGGCGCCAGCAGCAACTGGCTGTGGACCTCCGCGTTCCGGCGCAGGGCTTCAAAATTCATCCGCTCGTGGGCGGCGTGCTTGTCAATATAATATAAATTATTTTCTATCTCTACAAGTATATAGGTCTTAAAGGCTTCGCCCACTACACGGAAGGCCGGAGCCTTCCGGTCCTCGTCCACCACCTGCACCGTGGGGGCAGGTGCTGTCTCCGCCGAAAGCGGCGCAGACGCTGCGGACTCTGCGCTCTCATGCGTAGGCACTGCCGGGGGCGCTTGGGCGGGCACTTCCGGCTCACGCTGTACCACCGGCGCAGCCTGGGGTTCCAAGGCGTTTATTTCGGTCACTTTTACAGGTGCCGGCTCTTGCGCCGTCGGCGCTGCGCTTTGCTCTGTCGCCCGCTGCACCGGGATCTGCCCCTGGGGCGCGGTACGGTACGGCACACCTGCCTGCGCCGTCTGCCAAAAGTCCGTGCGGGGCGCTGTTTGCAGCACCGTTTGCACGCTCTCTTCCTTTTTGCGGAAGAAGTCAATCTTGGCGCTGCGACTGCCTGCCGGCGGGTACGCGCGTCCCACCTCGTCCGCTGCGGGGGTGCCGCCAAAGGTCGCTTCCTTTACACTGTCGCCGGTCTCAATAGCGGTCTTGACCCCATAATACACCAGGTCAAACACCGGCTTTTCGTTGGCAAAGCGCACCTCGATCTTGGCCGGGTGCACATTCACATCCACCAGCGCCGTGTTGACGGTCATATTCAGCACGCAGGCGGGAAAGCGCCCTACCATAATGCTGTTTTTATACGCCTGCTCCAGCGCCGCCAAGGCGGTCTTAGACTTCACCAGGCGACCGTTTATGAAAAAATACTGCATAGCCCGGCTTTTGCGGGAGGCATGGGGGCAGGACACATAACCCTCCAGCTCCATACCGTTATAGCTGTAATGCACCGGGATCAGCGACTGGGTCAATTCTCGACCAAACACGGAGTACACCGTGCTCTTTAAGTCCTTGTTGCCGGGAGTCACCAGGGTCTGCTTGCCGTCCCGAATCAGGCGAAAGGCGATCTCCGGGTGGCTCAGCGCCACCGCGTCCAGCACACCGGCCACCGCGTTGCCCTCGGTCACATCTTTCTTTAAGAATTTCATGCGCGCAGGCGTGTTAAAGAACAGATCCCGCACCACCACCGTGGTGCCCACCGGGCAACCGGCGTCGTCGCAGCTTTGTTCCTGGCCACCGGCGATCACATAGCGGGTGCCCACCTGCTCCTCTGCTGTGCGGGTAAGCAGTTCCACCTGCGCCACTGCGCCGATGGAAGCCATGGCCTCGCCCCGAAAGCCCAGGGTGCCGATGGCGTTCAAGTCCTCCTCGGTTGCAATCTTGGAGGTAGCATGGCTGATAAACACCTTGGGCACATCTGCCCTTGCGATGCCACAGCCGTCATCCGTAATGCGCATATAGGTAGAGCCGCCGTGCTGGATCTCCACCGTTATGCGGGTGGCGCCGGCGTCAATGGAATTCTCCACCATTTCCTTAATTGCAGAGGCGGGGCGTTCCACCACCTCGCCGGCTGCAATCAGCTGGTACACGGACTTGGGTAAAATATGAATTTGCGGCATGGAACCACCGCCCTTTCTATAATGAAATCCGTTTTTAGCTAAGCTCCTGGGCCTTTTTGCGCAGGTTATCCAGGGTCTGCATAGCCTCAATCGGAGTCAAAGTGTTAATGTCTACGGTCTTTAGAATTTCCAAAATCTCGTTGGTGCCGTTGGCGGTGAAATTGTACTGAATTTCCTCCTCCGGCTCCTCCTCTATGGCTTCCTCCGCCTTAAACTCGATGGGCACGCTGTTCTGCTCCAGCTCCTTGAGGATCACCTTGGCGCGGCGCACCACCTTGTCCGGCACACCGGCCAGCTTGGCTACTTCAATACCAAAGCTCTGATCCGCGCCGCCCCGCACGATCCGCCGCAGGAAAGTAATATCGTCTCCCCGCTTTTTCACCGCTACGGAGTAGTTGCGCACACCGTCTACCAGCCCCTCCATGGCGGTCAGCTCATGGTAATGGGTGGCAAACAGCGTCTTGGCGCCCAGAGTCTTGCGCTTGCACACATATTCCAGCACCGCCCGGGCAATGCTCATACCGTCAAAGGTGGAGGTGCCCCGACCGATCTCGTCTAAGATAATCAGGCTGTTTTGGGTGGCGTCTTTCAAAATGGTGGCCACCTCGTTCATCTCCACCATAAAGGTGGACTGGCCGGTAGCCAGGTCGTCAGACGCGCCCACTCGAGTAAAGATGGCGTCTACCACGCCAATGTGCGCCTGCCGCGCCGGTACAAAGGAGCCGATCTGCGCCAACAAGGTGATCAGCGCGATCTGGCGCATATAGGTGGACTTACCTGCCATATTGGGACCGGTGATAATGTGGCACCGGTCGTCCTGCAAGTCCAGATATGTATCGTTGGGAACAAATGGTCCGCTGTCCAGCAGCGCCTCCACCACCGGGTGGCGACCGTCCTTGATCTCGATCACGCCATCCCCTTCTACCTGGGGACAGGTGTAGTTATGCTCTGCCGCCACATGGGCCAGGGAACACAGCACATCCAGCCGGGCCAGCGCCTTGGCGGTCACTTGCAGCCGCTGGATCTGACCGGCGATCTCCTCTCGCAGAGCACAGAACAGCTGGTATTCCAGCGCCACCTCCCGATCCTTGGCGCCTAAAATCTTGCCCTCCAGCTCTTTCAGCTCCTGGGTTATGTAGCGCTCGCAGTTGGCTAAGGTCTGCTTGCGGATGTAAGTCTCCGGCACCTGGTCCCGGTACGCGTTGGACACCTCAATATAGTAACCGAATACCCGGTTGTAGCCCACTTTCAGCTTGGGGATACCGGTTTCTTCCCGCTGCTGCGCTTCAATGGAGGCAATCACGCCGGTGCCGTCGGTCATAATAGCCTTTAGGCTGTCAATCTCTTCGTTATAGCCTGCTTTGATAAACCCGCCTTCGCGGATAGAAAAGGGCGGCTCCTCCACAATTGCCCGGCGAATTTCCTCTGCCACATCGGTGAGCAGGTCAATATCGCTTTCAATTTCCCGCAGCATGGCGGTGTTGCAGTCTGCCAAAGCAGTCTTAATCTCCGGCAGGGCAGAAATGGTGCTCTCCAGCGCCCGCAATTCCTTGGCATTGGCGGTGCCGTACACAATGCGGGTCATCAGCCGCTCAATGTCGTTAACACCCACCAGCGCCTGGCGTACCGTGTCTCGCAGCATAGGACAGTCAAACAATTCGCCCACCGCATTTTGGCGACGGAGGATTTGGCTGACGCTCAGCAGCGGCCGCTCCACCCAGGCACGAATCATCCGCTTGCCCATGGCAGTCTTGGTCTTATCAATCACCCACAGCAGCGAATGCTTCTTGTCGCCGGTCATCATGGAGCGGGTCAGCTCCAAGTTACGCCGGGCGCTGATGTCCAGGTGCATAAACCGCTCGCTGTCGTAGAACTCCACTTCCGACGGGGTCTCGATCTCGTCTTTCTTCTGTGTATTCTTCAAATAAGCGATCACCGCGCCCAGGGCACACACCGTCTCGCGGCTGTGACCCAGGTCCAGTGCGGCGATCTCATCCTTCTTCAAGGTCTCTATAATTTCCTGGGAGCAGGCGTCAAAATCGAACAGCGCCGCTTCCGGATACTCGGCGGACGCCTCCAGCCGAGCAGTCACGAACTGCACCACATGGCCATAATCGGCAGCGGTGCCGCCAAAGATCACCTCTTTGGGAGAATAGGTGGACAGCTGATTGATCACCTTGCTCTCCACATCCTCGCCGGTAGCCATAGTCACATGAAACTCGCCGGTTGACACATCCGCAAAGCAAAGCCCGGCGCCGTTCTCGCTGCCAAACACACTGCACAGGTAGTTGTTGACGCCGTCCTCCAGCATATTGCCCTCGATTACCGTACCGGGGGTGATGATTCTTATAACCTCTCTTTTAACGATGCCCTTGGCCAGCGCCGGATCCTCCATCTGCTCACAGATGGCCACCTTGTAGCCCCGGCTCACCAGCTTGGCGATATAACTGTCTGCGCTGTGAAAGGGCACGCCGCACATAGGTGCCCGCTCCTCCTGGCCGCAGTCCCGACCGGTGAGCACCAAATCCAGCTCCTTGCTGGCAATCTTGGCATCATCAAAAAACATTTCATAAAAATCGCCCAGACGGAAGAACAAAATCACATCCGCATAGTCCTTCTTGATCTGAAAATACTGATCCATCATAGGGCTGATCTTTGCCTTTGCCATATTCCACTCGTCCTCCTCTCTGCAAAAAATGCTGCGAGCGACCACGCCGCCCGCAGCCGGTTTACACCTTAGTGGCAGCCGCCGCAGGTGCAGCAATCGTGGGTGCAGCCACCCTCCTGCTGCTGGGGCAGCTCACAGGTCTCCGGGTCCTGACCGTCAAAGAACAGACCCATCATACCGCTGATGTACTGTGCCATCTCCTCCATGGCAGAAGCAGCGGCAGAATACTTCTGCATATTTTCGCTCTCCATAATCTCACCATAGAGTTTCTGATAATCGGCCTGCAGGCTCTCAATGCGATCCTTGTCTGCATCGTTTGCCTTCTCGGCCTCCTGCTGATACTTCAGGGAGATCAGCTGCAGCTCCTGCATCTGCTGCTGCAGCTTCTCGTCGCCGTCATTGGCCTTAGCTGCGGCCTGGAGGGCTGCAAAGCGCTCGTCCTTTTGAATTTCTTTGCCCAGTTCTCTGAGTGCGGATTCCAAACTCATAAATTTAATTCCTTTCCAGTTCTCCCCGCAACACATAGGTGAGCGGTTCTATAACTTTTACATTTTGGAAGGAGCCGATCAGGCTGTCGTCCCCTTCAAATTCTATAATCAGGTTCCCGTCCGTGCGGGCGGCAACATAATTATCGCCTAACTTGCCTTTGCCGCTGACAAAGCACTTAAAAGTCTCGCCCCGGTGCAGCTGCATTTGCTCTGCGGAGATCTGCTCTTGCAGAGCCAGCAGCTCCGCCATCCAGCGGGCTTTTTCCTTATGGGACACCGGATCGTCCATCTTGACCGCCGGGGTGCCCTCTCTGGGCGAGTAGATGAAAGTAAAGAGTGAGGTGGCCCCCACCTCTTTGACCAACGATAAAGTATCTTGAAACTCCTCATAAGTCTCGCCCGGGAAGCCCACGATCACATCGCTGGTGATGGAAAGGGCGCTGCCCATCTTGGCCTTAGCGTAGTGCACCAGCTCTAAATACTGCTCGGCGGTGTAGCCCCGGTTCATGGCTTTCAGCACCCGGTCATTGCCGCACTGGAAGGGCAGGTGCAGGTGCTTGGCTACCTTTGGACATTCGGCCATGGTGTCCAGCAGTTCTTTGGTACAGTCCTTGGGGTGGCTGGTCATAAAGCGAATGCGAAAATCGCCGGGCAGGTCATTGATCTGCCGTAGCAGTTGGGAAAAGGTAACTCGTGGGGTCAAATCTTTGCCGTAGCTGTTCACATTCTGCCCCAGGAGCGTGATCTCTTTATACCCGTCAGCGATCAGCTGCTTGGCCTCTGCCAGCACATCGCACGCCTGTCGAGAGCGCTCCCGCCCCCGCACATACGGCACGATGCAGTAAGTGCAAAAGTTGTTGCAGCCGTACATAATGGGCAGCCACGCCCGCCGCTGATCGTCCCGCACTACCGGCACACCCTCGGCAATCACGCCGTCCATATCCGGCAGTTCAAACACCCGCTTTTTGCGGGTTAGGGTGCGCAGCAGCAGCTCCGGCAGCCGGTGCACCACATGGGTACCGAACACCAGGTCCACAAAAGGAAAGGACTGCTTGATGCGGTCGGCAATGTGCTGTTGCTGCATCATACAGCCGCACAGGGCGATCACCGTGTCCGGGTGCTCCGCCTTATAGGACTTGAGCGCCCCCACATTGCCAAACACCCGATCCTCTGCGTGCTCCCGCACAGCGCAGGTGTTAAAGAGAATAAACTGTGCTTTGTGCCGATCGTCGGTAAACGCGTAGCCCATATCCGCCAGCATACCCTTAATATGTTCGCTGTCCGCCACATTCTGTTGGCAGCCGTAGGTGATCACACAGGCCAGGGGCTTGTCCGTATAGCGGCTTTGCAGCACCGCCTGCACCTTGGCAGCGTTCTCTCTTTGGGCGTCCAGTTCTTCTTTGCTGATGGTCTTGGTATTGATCAAGGGTACTTCCTCCGACATTGGCTTACAAAAGCCCATTTCAGGCTCCTGCACATTATAGCATTATAACAAATTCCGCGCCACGGTTCAATATATATAATATATAATATTTATTAAAAATAAGTGAATTTTTGTTCACCTTGCACCCTGCCATTGCTTTTGACGGCAAAAAGTGGTAAAATCCATACTTGCGTGCCGTGGATCGGCACTGAAAGAAGCAATTTGACGAGGTGATCTTATGCTGCACCAGCGCGGCGCCGGTGTGCTTATGCACATCAGCTCCCTGCCCTCCCCTTATGGGATCGGCGTGTTTGACCGGCACGCCCGAGACTTTATTGACCGTATTGCGGATATGGGCTTTACCTACTGGCAGGTGCTGCCCTTTAATCCGATTGACGGAGCCGGAAGCCCCTATTGCTCCCCCTCCGCTTTTGCCGGCAACTACCTGTTTATCGACCCGCAGGGATTGCAGGATATGGGCCTGACGACGGCGGAAGAAGTGGCGGCAAACCATTACGACGGCACGCCGTACACGGCGGACTTTGCCTTTGCCGGTGAACGCCGACTGGCGCTGCTGGAACAGGCTTTTTTGCGCATAGACGATACCCTGGCGGCCAAGATCAAGGCCTTTGAGGTGGAGAACCCATGGCTGACGGATTACAGCGTCTTTATGGCGGTAAAAGAGGCGGAGGGCGGCAAGCCCTGGTGGCAGTGGAGCGACCGCCACGCCCATTACCACACCTGTATTCAGGACATATATTCCTATGAGAGCCGGGCGGCGTTTTGGAAATTTGTGCAGTACATTTTCTACCTGCAATGGGGTAATATCAAGGCCTACGCCAACGAAAAAGGCGTGGCTGTCTTGGGAGATATGCCCATTTATGTAGCCATGGACAGCGCCGATGTGTGGTCCGGCCTGCCCCTGTTTCTCATTGACGAAAAGACCTTAAAACCGGAGAAAGTGGCCGGTGTGCCGCCGGATTACTTTAGCGAGAACGGCCAGCTGTGGGGCAATCCCCTGTACGACTGGGCGGCTATGGAAAAGGACGGCTACGGCTGGTGGCTTTCTCGCCTGGGTCACGCGCTGACCACCTATGACGCGGTACGCATTGACCACTTCCGCGCCTTTGCCAGCTACTGGGCGGTGGACGCCCAGGCAAAGACTGCCAAGGTGGGCCAGTGGCTGCCCGGACCGGGGATGAAGCTGTTTGACAAGGTGTTTGAGGTGTACCCGAACGCCCCCATTATTGCCGAAGACCTGGGGGTGTTTGGAGAGGATGTGGTGCAGTTGCTTGCTGACACCGGCTTCCCCGGTATGAAAGTGGTGCAGTTTGGCTTTGACCCCAACGGTGACAGCAGCCACATGCCCCATAACGCAGAGAAAAACAGTATCAATTATGTGGGCACGCACGACAACAACACCCTGCTGGGCTGGCTGTGGGAGGCCGGTGAAGCAGAGCGCCGCTTTGCCCTGGACTATGCCGGCTTTACCGGCGACAACTGGGGCGACGGCGGCTACCAAAGTCCCGCCTGCCGCAAAATTATAGAAACGGTGTGGCGCAGCGCCTCCAATGTGGTGATCATCGCCTTGCAGGATATGTGCGGCTTTGGCAGCGACGCGCGAATGAACACCCCCGGCGTGCCGGAGAAGAACTGGCGCTTTCGCACTACAAAAGACACCATCGCCAACATAGACGGCGCCTATTTCCGCCGAATCAACAGCCTGTTCCGCCGCACCTACCCGGTTTTTGAAAAATAACAGGGTCAAAAAAACATCTCCTTCATAGTATGTTACTGAAGCACTGCGGGGCGCCGGGCGCCCGGTGTGCAATAACCTATGAAGGAGTTTTGTTATGCCCGATTCGATCATTGATACCGGCGAAAAACGCATTAACGAGGCGGTGTGCATTGACACCAAGCGCATTTACGACAGCTGCGTAAGCAAGGACTGCCTGGAGGACCTGCGGGTCACCTTTTATGCCCCGGCGCAAATGCTGGTAGACAACGCGGTCACCGTCAAGTGCCGGGACTGCACCATTGAGGCTGTAAGCATTGATGTGGACGAAGTGCCCTTTGACAACGGCTTTTACAGCGTGGATGTTACTTACTACTTTAAGCTGACCTTTGACTGCTACTCGGCGCCCTGTACGGTGCCTATGGTAGCCACCGGCTACACCAGCTTTAACAAAAAGTGCATTCTCTACGGCAGCAGCGGCAATGTGAAGGTCTTTGTCAGCAATGTGTCCGCGGAGGCGCTGGACTGCCCGGAGGCCCCCCAGTACACCAACCCCTCTGCCAAGGTGCAGGCGGTGGATCCGGTGATTCTGTCTATGGATGTGGTATGCAGCTGCGACTGCCGCGTGCCCTGCCTAACCTCCATGCCCAAGTCCATCACTTCCACCCTGGACAACAGCACCCTGCCGGAGCGCCCGGCCAAGGCTGTGCTGGTGACCCTGGGTCTCTTTTCCATCATCCAGATGGAGCGGGATGTGCAGATGACCATTCCCGCCTATGACTACTGCATTCCGGAGCGGGAGTGCAACTGCAACACCGCCAACCCCTGCGAGACCTTCGCCGGCATTGACTTTCCGGTGGATGAGTTCTTCCCCAGAGACAAAGAGGACTGCTGCCCCTGCTGCCCGGACAGTGGCAACACCGGCACCCATACCGCCGACAATCGTAACAATCGCTAAGATCCAAAAAAAACACCGCTGACGGTCCCCCGTCGGCGGTGTTTTTTTAGTATTTTCATTGTTCGTCAGACAAGAAGTTCGCCCGGTCTTGATACTTGCCGTTTTTGAATGTAATTTCGTAACTCACCCTATTCGACCGCAGGCGCCATTCCAAGACGGTCACAGTATCGCCGTTTTTGCTCGGTTCCACACCATAACAGCTAACCGTAGACAGCGGCGCGATTTTCAAGCATTCTTCCAGGGTCAAATCCGGCGCCCGGTCATACAGACTTTTGGCCTGATCCATAGACAAAGGGCAATCAAATTCCGTATTCACCAGGCACTTGCGCTCGTATATGCCATCCTGATCTGTATCTTCCAAAATGACATGATACGGTACGCCCTCGTAAACGGTCTCTTCATTTGCAGCCAAGCCCGCCTCATAATCCGCCGGTGTATTTTTAGACCGCACCGGCAGCTGCGTTTTGTCCAAAACTTCCATGGCCTGCTGTAAGGGCTTGGATTCCACACCTTGGCGGGCTCGTTCCCGCATAAGGGCGTCTACGCCGTTGGACACGCCCAACGACACCGCCGCACAAACAATCAGTACCACTAAAATGCGCCCGATCACCGGCATACGGCGGAAAATACCCTGCTGCAGTGTTTGGCTGTTGACCCGATGGATTTTACCGGCACAGATAAAATCCACCACGGCCAGTACCAACGGCAGAAAAGACAAAACGAGCTGCACATTGTACACCCAGTCCATATTCCAGCCCCTCCACTGGGAGAAATATTGCCAGGGTGACACACCCTCAAGTGCAAAGTCCAACAAAAACGGCGTGTCCATAGCTAAAGCAGCCGGTATATCCAAAGTCAGACAAAACAGTAGGGTGAACAAATCGTACCACAGCAAATACTGCGTAATGCCACTGATAACGCAAAACAGACCGTGCCCAACCAGCAGCACCGGGTCCTTACACTTCCACGCCCAGCGAAAGGCCAGGGTGGTGGCTGCCAAAACAGCCAGCACATGGCCAAACAGCAAGGTATAAACCAGCCAATCCGGCATAATATCATACAAGGAATACGACCACTGATCGCTAAACCAATACAGCATAGACAGTCCCACGCACGCCGCCAGGGCAGAAAAGCCCAGCACACGCCCGGGCAAATTCCGGTGCAGGCGGCCCAGTTCCCGAGCCATCTCCTCCGGCGCGCCCATACGGCTCATTGCCATATTCTCCGCCTTTTCCCTCTCATATCCGGCGTCTGTATAGAAGCTGATTTCGTCCTCTATATGATCCTCCAGCTCCCGCTGCACCTGGGCTTTGGTATACGGGTTGGAGACCAGTAGCAGTGCCTTGCGCAAATATTCTTCTTTTTTCATGCCCCACCTCTATGCAAACTCCAACACCCGGGTCACATCCCGCGTGTAAGACAAAAACTCCGCTTTCTTCTCGGCGAACTGGCGGCGGCCTTTGTCCGTCAAGTGATAATACTTGCGGCGGCGGCCGTCCACCGTGCGCCAATCGCTCTTTAGGCACCCCTCTTGCTCCAGGGCGTGGAGAATGGGATACAGGGTCCCCTCGCTCATTTGAAACACATTTTCGCTGCGAACCTCTAACTCCCGAATAATCCGATAGCCGTACAAATCCTTTCCGTCCAACACGCTCATCACCAATAGCGGCGTGCCGCCCTTGAGCAGTTCTTTACTGTAACGCATACGCACCTCCTAAAATCAATACCTTGGATTACAATGTATATCTCACAGCTACATCGTAACACAAGGTATCGCTTTTGTCAACAAAAAAATACCACCCTGTAAAAGAGTGGTATGCTTAACGGCGGGAGCAAGCCCCCGCCCTACGATATCTTGGGATAAGAGATGCAGTAGGGGCGGATAGCATCCGCCCGCACTATGATCTTTTTCCTTTAATCGGCTTTACACCTTTTCCATTCGGGCAAAGTTGGCCATCAATTTCTTGGTGCCCGCACGGTCAAAGGCCACCTCCAAAAGGGTATCGTTGCCCATGGGCTGGGTAGACAGCACCACGCCGGTGCCAAAGGTCTTGTGGCGCACCGTATCGCCTACGGCGTAAGTCACGCCGGTAGCTGCCGGAGCGGCCTTGGCGGTCTTGGCGCCGCCGAACTTGTGGGCGTAGCTGCTCTTTTGGGTCTGCTGTCCCACCTTTGCGCCGGTAAAGCCCGCGTGGTTGCGGAAGGACTGAACGGTCACATCCTCCGTCACCTGCTCCGGGATCTCTCGCAAAAAGCGGGAGGGCATATTCCGGTTGGTGGTGCCGTAAAGCATACGCTGGCGGGCGTTGACCAAATAGAGCTTTTCCCGGGCGCGGGTAATGCCCACATAGGCCAGGCGGCGCTCCTCCTCCAGCTCCTCCTCGCTGTACATAGCCTGGCTGCCGGGGAAGATACCCTCCTCCATACCGGGGATAAACACCACCGGGAATTCCAGGCCCTTGGCGGAGTGCAGGGTCATCAGCACCACAGAGTCCTCATCGTCGTTATAGGAGTCAATGTCGGACACCAGCGCCACATCCTCCAAAAAGTCGGACAGCTCAAAGTCCTCGTTCTCCTCCTGGTATTTAATGAACATGGAGGAAAGCTCCTTGATATTGTTCAGCCGATCCTCGTACTTCTCCGGGTCGTCCTCCTGGAGATAGTCCGTGTACTTGGTCTTTTCCAAAATCTCCTGGAGCAAGTCGCTCAGAAGCATACCGTCCTCCAGGCAACGCTGAAAGTATGTAATCTGGGCGGCAAAATCCCTTAATTTTTGAGCACTACGGGCAGTTTTTTGGAACTCATCTGCTCGCTGGCACACCTCAAAAGCAGAGATGCCCAGTCCGGTGGCGATCTCCGTAATATGGCTAACCATGGTGGCACCGATCCCCCGCTTAGGCACATTGATAATGCGCTGCAAGCGCACCGTGTCCGCCGGGTTGTTAATGAGCGCAAAGTAGGCGGTCATATCCTTAATTTCCTTGCGATCAAAGAAGCGGTTGCCGCCAATGACCTTGTGGGGAATACCGCTTTTCGTCAGGGCAATTTCAATGTTCCGGGACTGGGCGTTCATTCTGTACAGGACTGCGTGGTCGCTCATTTTGCGCCCGGCCTTTACATTCTTCAGAATCTCTTCCACAATAAAGGAGGACTCGTCTGCCTCGTTCTGGGCAGTATTCAAAATGATCTTGCTGCCGGCGCCTGCGTCCGTCCACAGGCGCTTGCCCTTTCGATTTTTGTTATTGGCGATCACCGCGTTGGCGCCGTCCAAAATATTCTGGGTGGAGCGATAGTTCTGCTCCAGGCGAATCACTGTGGCGTTCTTATAATGCTGCTCAAAGGACAAAATATTCTCAATGGTGGCGCCACGGAAGCGGTAAATGGACTGGTCGTCATCACCCACCACGCAAATGTTCTTAAACTTGTCCGCCAGCAGCGAGGTGAGCACATACTGGGCGTGGTTGGTGTCCTGGTACTCGTCCACCATCACATAGCGGAACTGGTTTTGGTACAGCTCCAGCACATCGTCATTCTCTCGCAGCAGATGCACAGTGTTGTAGATCATATCGTCAAAGTCCATAGCGTCCGCCGCCAGTAACTCCTTTTGATAGAGCGCATAGCACTCGGCGATCTTGCCCTTACGGAAGTCCGCACCCACGGTAGCCCTGTACTCCTGGGGACCGATCAGCGCGTCCTTGGCGTTGCTGATCTCCGACAAAATGGCCCTGTGGTTCAAAAACTTGTCGTCAATACCCAGCTGGCGCTGGCACTGCTTCATCACCCGCTTGCTGTCGTCCGTGTCATAAATGGTAAAGTGGTTGGTATAGCCCAGCCGATCCCCAAACCGGCGCAAGATCCGCGCGCAGCAGGAGTGGAAGGTGTGGGCCCAAATGGACTCCGCCTCCGGGCCGATGGCGTCTGCCAGTCGCTGGCGGATCTCCCCCGCCGCCTTATTGGTAAAGGTAATGGCCAGCACCTGCCAAGGCAGGGCGTAGCCGTCGGCAATAATATGCTGCACCCGGTTAACCAGCACGGTGGTCTTGCCACTGCCGGCCCCGGCCAGGATCAGCAAAGGACCCTCGGTGTGCTGCACCGCCTGCTGCTGCATTTGGTTAAGTGCCATTGGTGTTCCTCCGTCTACAAAAAAAATTACAAACAAAAAGGGCGCAAAATCCGGCAGGCTAAGCCCGCCGGATTTATCACCCAAAAATCAGTTGTTCCAGTTACTTTAACAAAGTGAGCATAATGCCAGCTGCTACGGCAGAGCCGATCACGCCGGACACATTGGGTCCCATGGCGTGCATCAGCAGGAAGTTGGAGGGGTTCTCTCTCTGTCCCTCTTTTTGGCTGACGCGGGCGGCCATTGGCACGGCAGACACACCGGCAGAGCCGATCAGCGGATTGACCTTGCCCTTGGTGAAGATATACATCAGCTTGCCGAAGAGCACGCCGCCGGCAGTACCCACGGAGAATGCGATCAGGCCCAGCAGCACGATCTTCAGGGTATCCAGGTTCAAGAATTTATCCGCAGAAGTGGTGGCACCTACGGACAGACCCAGCAAAATGGTAACAATGTTCATCAGCTCATTCTGTGCCGCCTTGGCGATACGCTCGGTCTGGCCGCTCTCTTTCAGCAAGTTACCGAACATGAGCATACCCACCAGTGCAGCCGCATCCGGCAGCAGCAAAGATACAATGACCGTTACCAAAATGGGGAACAAAATCTTCTCCAGCTTGGAAACCGGGCGCAGGTTGCCCATCACCACGCTGCGCTCTTTCTTGGTAGTCAGCGCGCGCATAATGGGGGGCTGAATAATGGGCACCAAGGCCATATAGGAGTACGCCGCCACAGCAATCGTACCCAACAATTCCGGTGCCAACTGGGAGGTAACGAAAATGGCCGTAGGACCGTCCGCACCACCGATAATACCGATAGAACCGGCCTGCTGGGGGGTAAAGCCAAGCAGGATCGCGCCCACATAGGTAAAGAAGATACCCAACTGGGCAGCAGCGCCCAGAATAAAGCTGGAGGGATTGGCGATCAGCGGCGCAAAGTCCGTCATGGCGCCAATGCCCATAAAGATCAGGGGCGGGTAAACACCGGCTTTTACGCCGAAATACAGGAAGTCGATCAAACCGGGGCTGAGCACGGCGCCAGAAGCGTCCGTCAACCGGCCGGCCATCAGGTCGATAAACTCATGAATACTGGAATAATGCACAGCCAGGTTGGCGCTGGGAATATTGGCCAGCAGCATACCGAAGGCAATGGGGATCATCAGCAGCGGCTCAAAGCCCTTCTTGATACCCAAATACAGGAAAACAAAAGCAACCACCAGCATGACAGCGTTTTTCCAGCCGCCGTCCGCTGTGAAGAAATAGGCGTAACCGGAGTTGGAAAAGATCTGTACAATGACCTCCCAAACCCCTCTTAAAATCTCACTCATTCATATACCTCCGTTAAAACGGGCGTGTGTTCTCTGCCACAGCGGCAGCCGCCCAGGGATTGCGCACACCCACCGGATTGGGGCGCACACGGCGCACGCTCTGTACCACAGCACCGGGGCCTTCGCTGGCCGCAACGGCAGCTGCAATCACAGCCACTACCTCGCCGGAAATGCCACTCTCCACCACTGGAGCAGGTGCGGCAGGCGCAGCCTTGACAGCGGGTGCAGACGGCGCGGAAGCCACAGTCACCTGGCTCTCCATAGCCTTTAACTTTTTCTTCTTACCACGAGTCTCTGCCCCGTGCACAATGGCGCCGAATGCCTTAAACACAAAGATCAGCAGCACCAAAATGCCCAAAACAATCACAATGCCGGCAATCACGACGGTGCTTGTAAAGGTAGCACTACGATCCGGCGCAATACCGGTAGCCGCCAGCAAAATTGAAGATAACGGGTTCATCTGATTAACCTCCAGTTACAATTTTCCAAATTAAAGATATTATAAATCAAAAGCGGCACAAAAGCAATGTTTTTTGCAGCAGAAAGAAAAAAATTGCAAAACTTCGTCAAACTGTATAAAATCCGTGGGAAAGTCTTGATTTATTTTTAAGATCGGATATAATGATAGTGTACCAAAAGGAGGCGGACTTATGACTGAACAGACCTTGATCATTGCCATCTTGGTGGCGCTGGTGATCCTGTGGATCACAGAGACTTTAGGCATGCACCGCACCAGCCGCATTTTAGGCGGCGTTATTGACTTGGGCTTTGCCGTGCTGCGCTAAGAAAATACATAAACCTACAAGAACAGCCGCTGCGATAAGCAGCGGCTGTTCTTTTTTCTGTTATTCTTTTATGCGGCAAATGCGCATAGCGTGCTTCTCCACCTTAAAACGCACTTCCGTATAGTCAAAGTTCTCTCCATCGCAGTTACCCAAAAGCGGCCGATCGTCCACGGACCAAAAGCGACCGCCTACGGTGTAACCGGTATGCACCACATCCGGCGCATACTCGGCAGCCGTGCCGGCACTGTACCGCGGCACAATGGGCACAGCCTTCGCCAGGCTCAGCGGATCCACATAGGTAAAATCCAGCAGACCGTCGTCCAGCTTGCTATCCGGTGCCGGACAAAAGCCGCCGCCGTAGTAGCTGGCGTTGCAGATGGCGAACAGGGCATATTCCATATTCTCCCGATGAAATTTATAGGGGTTGCCGTTTTCGTCCACACAGTCCAGTTCAACATTGACCTTGTAGCGCAGGGGCTGCATCATCACCGGCACCACGGCAATATTGTATGCCTGATGGCCCAGCGGGGGAATTTTACCTGCGATCTTGCGGCCGATGGTCTCCACCTTGGTGTCCAGCCCATAGCTCATCACATTGATGCACTTTTCGCCGTTATAGTCGATCAGATCCAACGGCTCCACCGTGTAATTCAGCTTGCCGGAGTACAGGCCAAACGATTTGATCACATTCTCCACATTGATCTTCTTGGTGCCATAGACTTTCTTGGCGAAATCGTTGCCGGTGCCCAGGGGCAGCAGCATCATAGGGGTCTCTGTATGCGCCAAGCCGTTGGCAATCTCATGTACTGTGCCGTCGCCGCCACAGCAGACAATGACACAGCGATCGCCATACTTTGTCGCATAAGCCGTTGCAATCTCTCGGGCGTGGCCGGAATGGTCCGTCTCTTCCACAATCATCTCATCATCAATAAGACGAAAAGCGGAGCGGATACGGCTGAAAATCGCCTCTTTATCCTTATGGCCGGACACCGGATTCACAATAAATACATACTTCATCTGTTTTTCCCCTCTTTCACGCCGGATGCCGTCAAGCCAGGCAGGCACCGCCCACCGGGCGCACTTGCAGCACATGGCAGGTGCCCTCGCCGAACACACCCTCCAGCACGGTACGGTACTGCTCCAGCAGATCGTTTGGCACAAAGGCCTGAATGGTACCGGCAAAGCCGCCGCCGTGCACGCGATAAGCGCCACGATCACCCAGCACCTGGCCGCTGATGGCCAGCGCCAGGCTCAGCCGCTGATCCGTGGGGTTCTTGGTGGTAAACACATTTTGATTATACATAAAGGAGGAGCGGCCGGAGGCATTGATGTCTGCCAAAAAGCCGTCAAAATTCCCCTGCTCTAAACAAGAGACAGCGTCCTCCACCCGGCGATTGTCATTATAGAAATGAATCGCGCGGATCAATGCCCGGTCATTGACCTTGGTTTGCAGCTCCGGCAGGGCGGCAAAGAAGTCCTCGTAAGCCACCTGGCGCAACACAGACTTGCCCATGGCGTGCGCCACTGCTTCCATCTCGCTGCGAATGGCAGCGTAATCGTCCGTCAGATCCGAGTGATTACCGCCGGTATCTACAATGCACAGGCTGTGACCGGAGGCAGCAAAGTCATAATCCACCTTTTGGATCACCGGCTCTTGCGTGCTCTCAAAATCAATGGTCACAAAGGCGCCTACGGAAGAAGCCATTTGATCCAGCAAGCCGCAAGGCTTACCAAAGAATACATTTTCGCTGTACTGTGCCACCTTGGCAACGGTTACCGGGTCGATGCCACCATCGTTGTACAAATAAGAAGTGATGGTCCCCAGCAGCACCTCAAAGGCTGCGGAGGAGGACAGGCCGGAGCCGCCCATCACATCGCTGGTGGTTACCGCATCGTAGCCGCCGACGGTATAGCCCAGATCACTAAGCCGCGCAGACACACCGCGCACCATAGCCGTAGAATGGCCAAAGGCGTCTGCGTTGGGGGCCAGGTCCGCCAAATCTGCCACATTCATTTGGTGACCGGCAGACTTAACCCGCACCACGCCGTCCTCGTTCTTGGAGGCAACGGCAATGGCATCCAGGTTAATGGCTGCCGCCAACACCTTGCCGTGATTGTGGTCCGTGTGATTACCGCAGATCTCCGTGCGTCCGGGAGCGGACATCAGGTGCACTTCCCGGTCTCCGCCAAAGGTTTCTGCAAAGGTGGTCAGAAGTTCCATGTACCGGGACTTCTGCTTTGCCACTTCCCCGTCGGTCACATATACCCGGCGAAAGGCGTCATCCAACTGGCCGGCTTTGATTTTGTTCATCATCGCTTGTGCATTCATAATTGTACCTCTTTGATTTTATAATACGATTTTGTATTTTTCTTTTTCGCTGTATAGAAGCAGGGTTTGATTCATCTGGCGGGACCGACGGCCGTAATATATATTAAAGGCCATACTGGTAATGCCGGAGAACCCCACAATGATCATCAACAGCGTAATGAACCGCGCCGAAAACGGATTGTACAGCACGGTACCGATTTTGGTATAAATGTAAAGCCGGGGCGCAAAGCCCAGCAGGCTCAGACAAATATAGTAAAGGAAGTCGTAGTGCATGGAGCCATAATACTTGGACACCATACCTAAAGGAATGGACGGCACCAAACGGGACACAAAGAGAACATAAGGGTTACCGTTGCCCTTAAATCGAATCCAGTCCCGAATAAAGCGCATTTGACGAATGTTCAGGATCATACCGGCCCAGCCGCCGCCGATCCAACTGCCTTCCGCATATTTAACCGCAAAGAAGAACGCCAAAAACACCATATTGATCAGCATAGCCTGCCCCAACGGGAACACCACGCCGGAGATCACACACAGCACACCCATAGGAATCGGCAACTGGCACTTGGCAACATACAGCGCAAAAATGCACAGAATGATCTCAAAATCCGAGTCCAGTCCTACAATGGACTCGTCCAGCCGCCGCAGCCAGCTGATGAGCGCGTCAAAGCGCACCTCCAACTCCGTGTGCTTATAAAGCGCCACAGCCAACAACACCAAAAGCCCCAGCGTCACCAGTGCGATCACGCCGGAAATGAAGTTGGTTCTGTGCCGTTTTTGCTGCTTCAACGGCGTCACCTCCCTTATCTGCGGAGGATCAGTCCTCCTGCTCTCTGAAGTTGCCCAAAAACTTAAAGCCCGGCAACTCGTCTGACAGCGCACACAAAAGGTCCAAGGTCACATCTCGGCGCACACTGCCCATAATATCCACATAAAAGAAATAGCTAAATTCGCCGTTACCCATAGGGCGGCTCTCAATCTTGGTCAGATTCAGCCCGGCCATGGAGAAACGACCTAGCACCCGGTACAAAGACCCGGTGGTATGGGGCACTCGGAATATCAGCGAGATCTTATCCGCATCGCTGCTGATCTGCATATCCTTGGAGATCACAACAAACCGGGTCCTGTTATTAGAAATATTCTGGATCTCCCGTTTCATAACCTGCAAACCGTATTTTTTTGCCGCAGTAGGTGAACAGATAGCGGCAATATCCCGCCGGTCGGACTGCGCCACATACTTAGCGGCCGCCGCTGTATTGGAATAAGTAATGCCGGTAAAGCCGAAATTCTCAATAAAATTACTGCACTGGGTCAGCGCCTGATGATGGCTGTAAATGCTCTCCACATCTTCATACCGTGTATCCGGGTGGGCGGCCAGGCAGTGCTCGATCTTTTCGTCTCGGGCACCTACCATAAAAAAGCGGTACTTCATAATCAGGTCATAGGACTCGTGCACACTGCCGGCGGTGGAGTTCTCCACCGGGATAATGCCGTAGCGTGCCTCACCCTTGTCCACTGCCTCAAATACATTCTCAAAATACTTATAATATTTGATGGGCACACCGGGAAATAGCCGCGCCCCGGCAATGGATGCATAAGCGCCCTCCACACCGGCACAGGCAATGCACTCACCGGGCGCCACAGCAATGGGGCCGTCCTGCAAGGCTGCCGTGATCTCTTTTCTTAAATCGGCGCCGCCGTCCATCATCTTGTGCTGGAGCGCACGAGAGGCGTCCATAGTAGCAGCGAACACGGTCTTGATCGTTTCGCCCCGATCGCCGCACTTGCCTGCCACATCGTCTAGAATTTGGCGTTCCCGCTCCTCATTGAGCACGGGAATACCCCGCTCCACCTTGTACTTGGCCACCTGCTCAGACACATCCATGCGCGCCATCAACAGAGGAATCAGCTGATCGTCAATACGGTCGATCTCTTTTCTCAGTTCCAACAAATCCATGTATTTTCTATTCCTTATATTCTCTTACTTTTCGATTTTATCCTTGGATCAGCAAATCCATCAGCCCAAAGGCTACGGCAGCCTCTACCACCGGCACGGCACGAGGCACGATACAGGGATCGTGGCGACCGTGAATGGTCAGGGTCTCCGGCTCCATGGTCTGCAAATTCACACTGGGCTGGGACTGACCAATGGAGGGCGTGGGCTTTATGGCCACCTGAAGCACCAAGGGAGCACCGGAGGTCATACCGCCCAGCACGCCGCCGTTATTATTGGTCAACAGCGCCACCTTTCCGTCCCGGACGGTGTAGCCGTCGTTCACATCTGCACCAAAGGCGCCGGCAAAATCAAAGCCCAGGCCAAACTGCACGCCCTTCACCGCCGGAATGCCAAACAGCAGGGCCGAGAGCTTGCTCTCCACGGTAGAGAACATATTGCCCCCTACCCCCACCGGCAGACCGATGGCTGCGCACTCAATGCTGCCGCCCACACTGTTTTGTTGCAGCCGGGCAGCCTCGATCACTGCGCGCATATTCTCCTCCGCTTCCGGGTTCAGCACGGCAAATGTGCTGTTGCCCAGGCGGTTTAATGTCTCTTTATCAATGGAATTGGGGTCAAACAGGGCGTCCTTTACCCCGCCCACCTTGGCAATATGGGCGCCTACAAACACGCCCTGCTGTGCCAAATACTGCTTAGCAATAGCACCGGCAAATACCAGAGGTGCCGTCAATCGGCCGCTAAAGTGGCCACCGCCTCGCACATCGTTACGGCCGCCATACTTTACATAGGCCGGATAATCGCTGTGAGAGGGTCGAGGCACCAGCGCCACATTGCCATAGTCACCGCTGCGGGTATTCTCATTGGCAATCTCCATGGCCAAAGGCGCACCGGTGGTGAGCCCATTTAGCACACCGGAGAGAATATGAGGAATATCCTTTTCCAGCCTGGGGGTGGCGGTTTTGTCACGCCCCGGGGCACGCCGAGCCATATCCTTATAAATGGCGTCCAAATTCACCGGGATACCGGCAGGCAAACCGTCAATCACACAGCCGATGGCCGGACCGTGGCTCTCACCAAAAATACTCAGTTGTACCTGCTCACCTGTTACTGATGACATCTGCCTTACCTCCCAGTGCACAAAAATCTTCAAAAAAGGCAGGATAAGTCTTGTTAATGCTCTCTGCCTGTTTGATCACGCTGTCACCTGCAGCATACGCTGCCGCCACAGAAAAGGCCATCACGATCCGATGATCGTTGCAGCCGTCCACTGTGCCGCCCTGCACCGCGCCGGTGCTGTGGATCACCAGCCCGTCCGGCAGTTCTTCCACCTGCACGCCCATGGCCCGCAGATTCAGCGCCACGCTTTGTAGCCGATCCGACTCCTTAAACCGCAGCCGTCCGGCACCGGTAATGCGGGTGGTGCCCTTGGCAAAGGCAGCGGTCACTGCCAGCGCAGGCACCATATCAGGAATATCCCGAGCATCAATCTCCGCCGGGCGCAATTCGCCGCCACAGCACCGCACAATACGGTCGCGCACTTCCACCCGGGCACCGAAGCGCTCCATCATAGCACAAACGGCTTTATCCCCTTGGGTAGAGGCCGGGTTCAGTCCGGCAATTTTTATCTCCTGCCCCACCGTGCCGGCAGCCATAAAAAACGCCGCGTGGGACCAATCGCTTTCTACTGTAAAGTCCACAGGCTTGTACTGCTGATTGCCCCGCACCAGGTAGCCAAAATCCGTAGGCCGTACCTGCACGCCAAAAGCCGCCATCACCTGCAAAGTAATATCAATATAAGGCTTTGACTCTAATTCCGTTGTTAAGAGAACTGCCGAGTCGCCGTCTAAGAGCGGCAGTGCCAGTAGCAGCCCTGTCAGGTACTGAGAGCTGACGTTCCCGGCGATCTCATATTGCCCGGGCCGCAGCTTGCCGGTAATAGAAAAGGGCAGGCCCCCATCTGTCTGTACCTGCACACCGTGCTGTGGCAGCAGGGTGGCAAAGGCATCCAGCGGGCGCCGGGGCAGCCGACCGGCGCCGGTAAAGGTTACCGACTTGCCCAAAGCTGCCGCCACCGGGATCAAAAAGCGCACCAAAGAGCCGCTTTCGTTGCAAAAAATTTCGTCCCGCCCGGCAGCCAAATCCGCCAGCGCTTGAACCGTGGCTGCAATATCTGCCGAAGTGCCCAAGGGCGCTACGGAGCCACCACCGGCCAGCGCACTGCAAATCAGCGCACGAATGGCAAAAGACTTAGAAGGCGGCAGCTGCACGGTGCCTGCCAGCGGGGACGGCGTGATCTTTACTTGCATGCCCCACCTCCGAACATGGTTCGCAGGGTAGGCAGATCCACCGGATCAATAAAGCTGTCGCCAATCTTACGCAGCAGCACCAGTTTCATACCGTCTGCGGTGCGCTTTTTATCCGCCTGCATCGCGTCCACAATTGCATCCATAGAATGGGTATCCGCCACAGGCAGGTTGTATTTTTGAAGTAAGGCTGCAATGCGGTCCGCCGTGCCCGGTTCCGTCAGCCCTGCGCCCTCTCCGGCACGAGCCGCCAGCACCATACCGATTCCCACAGCGGCGCCGTGCGTCACCGTTTGATAGTTCCATAATTTTTCAATGGCGTGACCGGCGGTGTGCCCAAAGTTCAGCAGAGCGCGCTCGCCCGCTTCCTTTTCGTCATGCTCCACCACCACGCGTTTCATATCTACACAGGCATAGATAATCTCGTGAATACGATCTTTAGCACTGGCCTGCTCCAGCAGGGCAAACAGCTCCGCCGAGCGGATACAGCCGTACTTGATCACCTCGCCCATACCGTCACTAAAGAACACATCCGGCAGGGTACGCAGCACCTGCGGATCAATCAGCACCAAAATCGGCTGGTGAAAGGCACCGCACAAATTCTTGCCCATAGGCAGATCCACGCCGGTTTTGCCACCCACAGAGGAGTCCACCTGCGCCAGCAGTGTCGTGGGTATCTGCACAAAATCAATGCCCCTCAAATAAATGGCAGCCGCAAATCCGGCCATATCGCCGCACACACCGCCGCCCAGCGCAACCACCAGATCGCCCCGCGTCAGTCCCTCTCGGGCCATATAATTCACCATATTCAGCACGGTCTCCGGCTTCTTGGACGCCTCACCGGCGTCAAATACCAGGGTACACACCTGAAAGTCTGCGCTCTCCAGCGCCTGCACCACCCGGTTGCCGTACAGAGGGTACACATTGCTGTCGCTGATCAGGCAAATGCGCTTGGCGCCGGACACGCGACGCACCAGGTCACCGGCTTGCTCCAGCAGGCCGTCGTCAATGAGAATATCATACGTTCTGCCGGTGTGTACTGTGATCTTTTGCATCAGCCGATCTCCTCCTTAATCCGGTTGCCCTGTTCCATCAGCGCCCGCAGTGCCGGCGCATCCTCCGCCTCAATCGCAGAGCGGAACTTTTGCAAATTGCCAACTAAGTCATCAATCTCGCGAATCAGCGGCTCCTTATTATCAATAAATAACTGGGCCCACATCTCTGCATTGATGCGCGCCACCCGGCTCACATCCCGATAGCTGCCGGCGCTAAAGCCAGCGTGCTGGGGTGCCAAAGGCGACAACACATACGAGCAGGCCAGCACATGGGCAATTTGAGAGGTAAAAGCAATCATCTCATCATGATGCTCCGGGGTGGTCACCACTGTGCGGGCGAAGCCCATATCCTCTGCCAAACCGATCAGGGCATCCACCTTGCGGCGGGGAGCGTCCACCGGGGTACAAATAAAGGACGCGTTGTCAAACAAGTTGTTAAGGCTGTTGTCATAGCCGGACACCTCACGCCCGGCCATAGGATGGGCACCGATAAAAGTAAATGGCAGATCCTTATGCGCTGCCATTTGGCGACAGATCTTGGTTTTGATCCCGCAGGAGTCCGTAACCACACTGTCTTTCTTAAACAGGTCCTTGTGCTCCAAAATGAAGGGCACAATCGCCTCCGGATAAAAGTTAATAATGGTAATGTCTGCCTGGGGCAGCAGTTCCTCCAAAGAACCGGTGGCGTCAATGGCGCCGTCCGCCAAGGCGCGCTGAGCCACACTGGGCGTGCGGTTCCAACCCAGCACACAATGTGCCGTGTTTTTCTTCAATGTTTTTGCCAGACTGGCACCGATCAGACCCAGCCCTAAAATCAATACTGTCATGAGAATTCCGTCTTTCCGTCCGTACCTACGAACCCAAAATCACAGATACTATAATAATATATTCCCTATCATAAGTCAAACGAAAAAGGCGAAAAGGCGCTCCTTTGGCTAAAAATGAACAGAAAAACGCCGCACCGAGTTGCCTCAGTGCGGCGAATTCATTTTAATTCCAGCGCTTATTTGCCGAATACATCGTACTCAGAATCGTCAAACAAGTCGTTGCCCTTGTTGTTTGAAGGGTCGGATGTCATAACCACATCCTCGGACTTAAGCTGGTACTTGCGAACGGTGATCACCGGTTCTTCATAACTTTTTCTCATCTTAAAGTCCCTCCTTCCTTAAAACTGCACGGTCTCGCTTACAGCCTTGTCAGCATACACGGTATAGTTCTTGCCGTTCAAGGTGTAGGTCACATAGGATCTGTAAGTCAGATCATAGGAACCGGACAGCGAAGTGGACTTGATGCTGACCACATACTGGCCGTAGTTATCATTTTCACCGGTGTGCTTGGAGGCCTTCAGACGCTTAATGCTGCTGTCGGTGCCGGCATTCTCCAAAGTCAGAGTCTTGCCGGCAGCGGTGGTGAACAGCATACCGTACTCCACAGCCTTGGCATTCTCCGGCAGAGCAAATTTGCCGATCATGGAGAACTTGGTGCTGGCTTTTACGATGCCATCACGGGTGGAGGAGGAAGCATAATTGCTGTCACAATCCATCAGCACATCCGTTCCGAACTCCGGATCACTACACATATCCAGTACATCGCTAAGGGTCATACCCCAGATGGTAATATCCTCGCAGGCACGGAAAGCCAAGGTGCTGCCATAACCAACAATGCGATAGCCATTTGCCGTATCACCATTCTTGTTGGTAGTGCCTCCCTCGTAATAGGCTACCCAAACCTCTGCCGAGTCATCCGTAGTGGTGATGTAAGAGTTGTACTCGAAAGCACCGCTTACATCTCCGGCCTCAATGTTAAATTTGGCAATGTTCGTCACATCGTACTGTGCGGTAATGGTGGTGTCACCGGTTACGTTAATCTTGGAACCGGCGGCTGCGTCGTTGTCATAACCGCTGAAGGTGTAGAATGCACAAGCGGGAGCGGTGGGCATAGTCACAGAGCCGCTGGTGTAAACCACATCAAACACATGACCGTTAATGCCGTTGACAAAAGTCACTACATAATTGGCCGCGTCGCTGTCCGCCTTCTCTGTGGTCAGATACGTGTTGCCCTTAACCACAAAGCCGTAGCTGGGTGCGGTGGTCATATACTTGGGTGCGGTGGTCTGGGCAACCTGCACGGAGTTGTAGCTGTAGTACCAAGCATACTTGGCAGCGCCGGTCTCCGTCTCAATGTTATCATTGGTGCTGACGGTACCGTCACCATTAACTTCAATGCGGGCACCGTAATTGTAAGTACCCAGCGGCTTACCGTTCAGGTACACATTGTAGGTCATGGGCTGTAAGGACTCCAGCAGCGCCTGGATGGCAGCATTCAGGCTGTTCATGTCTTTGTAGGCAATACCCACAATGTCCTTGCCGTTGACCGTCACGGTCTTGTACAATTCAAAACCGGTAATGGCAGACAAATCATACGCATCGGAATCCTTGCCGTCCTGTGCCTTGGCTAGTGCAGCCTCTGCTGCGGACAGATCCAGAGTTGAAGCGCTAATGCTGTATGCATTGACCTTTGCGGTCTCTGCGTCGATCTCATTCTGCTTGTCGCCCATGGTAGCGGCACGCTGATCTGCGTCATAGTTGTAGTAAGTCAGACCCTTAATGAGCGCAGCCACGCCCTCCAAATCGCTGGCGGCATAGGTCTTGTCGGCCAAAGTCGTCAATTTGGTCACCGCTGCGTCCAGCGCAGAGAAGTCGGCATTATCCATTGTGGAGCTGTACTGAGCGGTGTAAGTCACAGCACCGGTCACCAGCATGGAATCGGTGATCTCCGGATCCCAACCGGTAAAGGTGTAAGAGTAGCCGCCTTTCTTATAGTCGGTTACATCAACCGTGTCGGCCTGCGCCTTCAGGTTTGCACCGTACTCCACATTCTTAATCGTCTTGGAGGTATCGTTCCCGTTGGCATCCTTATAGTTAAAGGTCAAGGTGAAGGTGTTCAGCTCCAGAGCGTTGTAAGCACGCAGCAGCGTGGTGTATCTGGTCTTCGCCTCGGTAAGGATCTCATCCGCGGTCATCGTGTTATACGCCATCTGGCCCTTAGCTTTTCTCAAAGCATCGGCAAACTTGGTCCAGGAAGCCTCGGTGTACTTGTTGCTGTCGGTCAGTGCGCTGCACTGGTTGATCAGGTCAAACAGATACGCAATATCTACTACCGTAGCGGTCACGCTGTAGTTCTGTACATCGTGGCGAAGTGTAGTCCAAGCGCTCAGGGGCTGATAGCTCAGCCGGGTCACAGCACCCACATTGCCGGAAACGGTATAGATCTTCTTGTTGGGCAGCGTTGTGGTGGTCAACTTGGTAGAGGCGTTATCCTTCGCAACGCTCATGGTATAAGCACCTGCATACGTGTTGCCGCCAAAGTTACCGCTGCCGCCCTTACCATGTACAAACAGAACATTCTGCGTACCCTGGTTATTCGAAGCCACGCTGGTGGCAATGTCCAGCACATTGGTGGACTTGTCATTAATTCGGTTACCGCTTGCATCCACTGCAAAGGCATCCGTTTTGTTATCTACCTCTACCGCGTACAGGTCCTTCAGTTCCCATGTTGCGGCAGCGGTACCGGAAGTCTTGATGGCATTACCGGGCTTAATGTTCTTCTTGGTTACATATTCGTCCACATCGGTGTCTTTCAAACTGGGGGTCTGACCGGCACCTATGGCACGAGCCACCAACTCACCGGTATCCCCTTCGCCTGTAACGGTATCGTTCAAATTGAAGAACAGAAGCTGGTGACCGTAGTCACGCCAGGAGCCGAAGAACAGCATCATGTCGCCCAAATTAAAGGTGGTGGCTTCATGGCTGGTACGGATCATAACCGCATTGTTGGGGAAACTGAAGCCCAGCGCCACAGAACCGTTGATCTGTGTATCGTTAACCATACTGCCGCTGGCACTCTTGGAGTTAGGAGAACCAACGATCAGGTGCTCCGCATTGGTAGCCACCGTGCCGTTGGGCAGCTCAGTGAAGGAGAATTCCAGTGCGTCATAAGCAGTCAGAATCTTCTCCAAAACCGCAGTGTAGTCAGCCAGCAGCTGCTCCGGCGTGGTCATGTCTTTGTTGTCCAGCGCAGCCATCTCAAACTTTGCGTCAGACACAGCCTGTACCAGCGCGTCAAAATTCACATATTTTGCGCCGTCCAGTGCTTCATAAGAAGCCAAAATGCTGTTCCAGCTCACATAGTGGGTTCCGCTGGTAATGTGCAGATCATGATTGATCCGCAGGGCAGGAATGGCAGCCAATACCGCAGCGGTCTGATCCGCAACGATTTGGGTGTTCTCATCCGTCTTCTGCAATGCAGCAGAGGGAACGCCGTAGTTCTCCTCGGTGCCCCAAACAGCCTTCTTCGCATTGGCGACAGCATCGGTCAGGTTGGCATAGGTGTCCGGCGTAAAGTAGGTCTCATACGCCTCCAGGCCGTTTGCCTTGGTGATGGCTTCTACCAATGCGGTGGTGTCTACTCTGGAATTCTGTGCTTCCTCCAGCAGAGCATCATAAGCCTGCTGCAGCTCTACTGCCAAAGGCGTTACGGTGCCGTTAGGCTGGTAGCCGCTCCCCACAGCCATAATGGCGGTGTAGGCAGCCTCATACGCGGACTTAAAGGCGTTCCAATTATCAGAAGAATAAACGCCGTTATCATTGCCGGCTGTGTAAGTGGCCTTGGTCAGGTCAATTACATTGCGCAGCTGATCATAAGAGTCATCGTCTGCCGTCAGTGCACTCTGTGCGTTGGTCAGCGCCGTGCGGGCGTTGTCAATATCCGTAGCGCACTTGGACGCAGCATCTGCAGTGTTGGAAGCAAAATTGTATGCGGTGCTGTCGGACGGATTGACAGATGCCAAAGCGCTGGCAGCCACCAGCAGGCTGCGCATATCCGCAGCGTCATTACAATAGTTTTTAATATTAGAGATGGTGGACTTGGCAGTGGCCAAAGCCTCTTTCACCCCGGCATAGTTGATCACATAGCCGTAGTTGTGACCATCGTGTTTTTCCTGGCTACCGCCCTTATCACCGGCCAAGCACTGGGAAGCAGCAATGATGGCTGCGCGATTCTTGTCGTGGTCATAAATGGTGAAGCGAGTGTCGATGGTGGTCAGCGGGGCGCTGGGGGTGCCGCTGTAAGTCACAAAGCTGGAACCGGTGTTCTGCCTAGTGTTGTTTCTGCCGGCGGAATCACGAGTCCAATAAATGGGAGAATCGGAGCCGGAAGCAGCTGCCACAGTGGGAACCACTGTGCCATCGGAAGACATAAACGGAATATTACCGCTCTGGTTTTTCTTCACCGTCCAGTTGGCAACCGTCAACTCCGGATTGTTCACATTCACGGCTGTAATACCACGAGGCTTTGCGTTACCGCTGTTATTGATAAGATACTCATTGCGGTACTCATAGCTGAACTGTACCGGTGCCCGCAGCGGTGTGGTGCCGTCATACAGGAACACATAGTCGTTCATAACGATTTTGAACCACTGCTTGGCGCCGTCATCATAGTACCAGGAACCAACCACATCGTTAGTGAAACGCAGATTGCCGCCGTAGTACAGCAGCCCGTTGGCATAATCGGAAGCCACGGTTGCACCGCTGGAGTCCGTTACGGTAGCATAGGCCACATCGGTGGAGAGCACCGTCTTCTGCATCTCCGTCGTTGCGGTAGTCAATGCCTGTGCAGCAGTTCTTAAATCCTGGGACTCGTCGCCGCCATAGACATACATATCCCGCGCTTGTTTGGCGGCCATATACTTGTCGTAAGCCGTAGCCATATCCGCATAAATCTTGCCGTCCATGGCAGATTCGTATGCGTTAATCGCATTGTCCAGGGTGATCAAGGCGTCCGACTTTGCAGGGGTGGGACCCTCAGCAAGAGCGGTGAGCGGCAGAGCCGTCAGCACCATGATCGCAGCCAAAAGCGCCGATAAAAAGCGCTTGCCCTTTCTTGTTTTCATAAATCTTTTCCTCCTTATTCTGCAACCGGCAGGTACGCCTCGGCGCCCTGTGCATCCGTCCACCTTTCTGACCAAAAGGCCGACGGCAACGCGCCTAAAAACCCACCCAAATGCCAATTGAGAAAGAATTAACAATACAGGTGATGGGCATACTTCTGCCCATACATATATTACAAGACAATAATACCACTTATACCCCTGCAAGTCAAGGTGAATCCGTTGTTTTGCAGTCGTAAAAATTAACAGAATGTTCAAATTCCTTTTGTGCATAGTACACAAAAAAAATGAGTGATTCGTGGATTCCGTCCAATAACAGACAGTTGTCTAAAACCGCAATATGCTGTCTGTATATATGCTGTTGGAACAGGCCGCAAATTAAGCCGCCGTCCTTTTTCTACCCTTATGCGCCTTCTGCAATCGCCTAAGGCACAGTAAGACAAAGCGCGTATGAATGAAATAGATACAATACTATATACGGTAAGTTGCACTATATGCAGTAAGTTGCGGCTCCGATTATACATTTATGCACGCCAATTCCCGATTTATGCAGGATTTTCTTGTAATTTTATACAAATCTTCCTGCATATTTGGCTGTTTTTTGCATTTTTATACGAATTTTGCCCAATCGCTTGCAATTCCCGGAGGGAATTTATATAATGAGTACAGTTTTTGAAACAAGGAGCGTGCTAATTATGGCAAAAGAAATTAAAAAGGTCGTATTGGCTTACAGCGGCGGCCTGGATACATCCATCATCATTCCGTGGCTGAAAGAGCATTACAACAACTGCGAAGTGATTGCCGTGTCCGGCGATGTAGGTCAGGGAACCGAGCTGGACGGACTGGAGGAAAAAGCGCTGAAAACCGGCGCCTCCAAGCTGTATGTGCTGGACCTGAAAGAGGACTATGTAAAGAACTACATCTTCCCCTGCTTAAAGGCCGGCGCAGCGTACGAGGAATATCTGCTGGGCACCAGCCACGCCCGTCCCTGCATTGCCAAGGGTCTGGCAGAGATCGCCATCAAAGAGGGTGCAGACGCCATCTGCCACGGCTGCACCGGCAAGGGAAACGACCAAGTGCGTTTTGAGCTGAGCTTAAAGGCGCTGGCACCGGAAATGCAGATCATCGCCCCCTGGCGTGAGTGGAGCATTAAGAGCCGTGAAGAAGAGATCGAGTATGCAGAGGCGCACAACATTCCGCTGAAGATCAATCGGGAGACAAACTACTCTAAGGATAAAAATGTATGGCACCTGAGCCACGAGGGTCTGGATCTGGAGGACCCGGCCAACGAGCCGCAGTACCTGAAAGATGGTTTTCTGGAGCTGGGCGTTGCCCCGGAGAACGCACCGGACGAGCCCACTTACATCACCGTTCACTTTGAGAAGGGCGAGCCCACCGCCATTGACGGCGTAGAGATGAGCCCCCTGGCCCTGGTGGAAAAGCTCAACGAGCTGGGCGGCAAGAACGGCATCGGTCTGTTGGATATTGTTGAGAACCGTTTGGTAGGCATGAAGAGCCGCGGTGTATATGAGACCCCCGGCGGCACCATTCTGTACAAGGCCCATCAAATGCTGGAAATGATCACCCTGGATCGGGACACTGCCCACTACAAGAAGCTGGTGGCAGAGAAGTACGGCGAGTTGGTATACAACGGCCTGTGGTTCTCTCCCCTGCGTGAGGCACTGGACGCATTTGTCAATAAGACCCAGGAGACGGTGACCGGCGATGTGAAGCTGAAGCTGTACAAGGGCAATGTAATGAACGCCGGAATCACTTCCCCTTACACCCTGTATGACGAGACCGTAGCCTCCTTTGGCGACGACGGCGGCGCATACAACCAGAAAGATTCTGCCGGGTTCATCAACCTGTTTGGTCTGCCGCTGAAAGTAAAAGCGCTGCTGGACCAAAAGCGGGAAGCAAACGAAGACTAATTGTAAAATTCGACGAATGACAGGGCGCACGGCCCACCGTGCGCCCTGATTTTTGCATTTTACAGAAAGCAGGAGATTATGGCACAATTATGGAAAGGCCGGTTCAAAAAGGAACTGGCAAAAGAAACCAACGATTTTAACGCCTCCATTCACTTTGACAGCCGTATGTATAAAGAGGACATTACCGGCAGTATGGCCCACGCCACCATGCTGGGGGCATGCGGGATTATTGAAAAGAGCGAAAGCGAAAAGATCGTGCAAGGGCTGAGCGAAATTTTAGCGGATATTGAAAGCGGCAAGCTGGCGATTGATCCAGGTGCGGAAGATATTCATACATTTGTTGAAAGTGAGTTGACCGCCCGCTTGGGCCAAACCGGCAAGCGGCTGCACACCGCCCGCTCCCGCAATGACCAGGTAGCGCTGGACATTCGCATGACACTGAAAAAAGAGATCGACGCCATTGCCGCAGACATTAAAGACCTGCTGGCAGTGCTGTGCAAAAAGGCGGAGGAAAACAAAGGTGTGATCCTGCCGGGCTACACCCATTTACAGCGGGCGCAGCCCATTACCTTCGGCCATCATCTAATGGCCTATGCCGCCATGCTGTGCCGCGATCTGGATCGACTGGCGGATGTGAAAAAGCGCATGAATGTGCTGCCCCTGGGCAGCGGCGCTCTGGCCGGCACCACCTACCCCATCGACCGGCAAATGGTGGCGGCGCAGCTGGGCTTTGACGAGGTAAGCGCCAACAGCCTGGACGGGGTGTCCGACCGGGACTTTTGCATTGAGCTGGCGGCAGCACTCTCTCTGGTGATGGTGCACCTGTCCCGCTTTAGCGAGGAGATCATTATGTGGTGCTCCTGGGAGTTTAAGTTTGTGGAACTGGACGACGCCTTTTCCACCGGTTCCAGCATTATGCCCCAAAAGAAAAACCCGGACATCGCCGAGCTGGTACGGGGCAAAAGCGGCCGCGTTTTCGGCGATCTGACCACCCTGCTGACGGTGATGAAGGGCATTGCACTGGCCTACAATAAAGATATGCAGGAGGACAAGGAAGCCATCTTTGATGCAGTAGACACGGTAAAAATGTGCCTGCACGCCTTCACTCCCATGATCGACACCATGACCGTGTTAAAAGACAACATGCGAGCGGCGGCAGCCAAGGGCTTTATCAACGCAACGGATTGCGCCGATTACCTTGTAGGCAAGGGTTTGCCCTTCCGGGACGCGTACAAAGCCACCGGCGAGCTGGTGGCCCAGTGCATTGACCGGGGGCTGACCCTGGAAACGCTGCCCCTGGAGGACTACCGGGCAGTTTGCGATCTGTTTGACCAAGATGTCTACCACAAGATCAATTTGGACACCTGCGTGGCCACCCGTATTTCCGAGGGCGGTCCCTGCCCGGAAAGTGTGGAGCAGCAGATCGGCAAAGTACAGGCGTTTCTCGACAATTATCCATTATAAAATATTGGCACTCTCGCCTTGACTACGTCGGGGTATAGGTTTATAATATTAAGCAAAACCGGAGTACCGATTGAAAGTTGAGAACGATATGGACTACAAGATCATTGCAGACAGTTGCTGCGACCTGACCGATGAGATGAAAGACTGGGGCAACCTGGCTCTGGTTCCGCTGACGCTGGAACTGGGCGATTACCGCATTATGGACGATGAAAACTTCGATCAGGACGATTTTATCGCCCGTATGCAGGCACTGGGCGATGTGCCCCGTTCCGCCTGCCCCTCGCCGGACGCATTCTGTGCCGCCATTGCCGCGGACGACGCCAAAGAGGTGTATGTGCTCACCATTACAGACAAGCTCTCCGGCTGCTACAACAGCGCCCTGCAAGGGGTTATGCTCTATGAGGATGACCACCCGGGAGAGAAGAAGATCCATGTATTCAACTCCCTGGCCACCAGCGGACTGGAAACCCTAATCGCTTATGAGATCCGCCGCCTGAAAGACAGCGGTTTGCCCTTTGAGCAGGTAGTGGAGCAGGTAGAGGATTATATTCACAACCACACAGCGCTGTATTTTTGCCTGGAAAGTCTGGACGCACTGAAAAATAACGGCCGTCTGTTCTCTTTGGCTGCCACAGTGATCAAGAAGCTGAAAATGAAGCTGATTTGCCAACGCAGCAGCGAGGGCACCATCAGCCTGGCCGGGCAGGATTTTGCCGCCGGGCGCGCCATTACCAAAATGTGCGACCTGATTGCCAAGGATGTGGAGGGCAAGGATCTAAGCCGCCGCACCCTGATCATCAGCCATGTGTGCTGCCCCGAGAAAGCAAATACGATTGCCGACAAAGTACGCGAGAAGTGCAGCTTCGGCAACATTATTATTTTGAAAGCCAGCGGGCTCAACTCCCTGTACGCCTCCGGCGGCGGGGTGATCGTGTCCTATGACAAATAAAAATCCATATTAAAAAGAAGGTAAGTACATTGGAAATCAAGTATGAGTTGACCAAAACACCGAAAGAAAAACCCACCGGCGCTCTGGGCTTCGGCCATATCTTTACGGACCATATGTTCGTCATGGATTACGACGAGAGCAAGGGCTGGCATGACGCCCGCATCGTTCCCTATCAGCCGCTGGTACTGGATCCCTCCGCGCTGGTGTTCCACTATGCACAGGAGTGCTTTGAGGGTCTGAAGGCATACAGAACCCCCGAGGGCAAGGTACAGCTGTTCCGCCCGGACAAAAACGGTGCGCGCCTGGCCTCTACCCATGACCGTCTGTGCATTCCGGAAATCCCGGTGGAGGACTTTGTAGAAGCGGTCCGCGCTTTGGTAAAAGTGGAGCAGGACTGGGTACCCTCTGAGCCGGACACCAGTTTGTACATTCGTCCCTTTACCATCGCCACTGAGCCGGTACTGGGCGTAAAGGCCTCCAGCCAGTATAAGTTCATCATCATCTGCTCCCCCTCCGGCGCTTACTATGAAGAGGGTCTGGATCCGGTGAACATTTATGTAGAGGACGAGTATGTGCGCGCCACACCCGGCGGCACCGGTTATATCAAGTGCGGCGGCAACTACGCTGCCTCCATTATCGCCTCCGAAAAGGCACACAAGCTGGGCTTTGCTCAGGTACTGTGGCTGGATGGCGTGGAGCGCAAGTATGTTGAGGAAGTTGGCTCCATGAACATTATGTTCAAGGTAGACGGCGAAATCTATACCGCACCCACCGTGGGCACTGTGCTGCCCGGCATCACCCGCATGAGCTGCATTGAGCTGCTGAAGAAGTGGGGCTACAAAGTGCACGAAGAGCGCTTTACCATTGACTTTATTATGGACGCTGCCAAGACCGGCAAGCTGGAAGAAGTCTTTGGCACCGGCACCGCAGCCGTGATCAGCCCCGTTGGCGGTCTGACCTATGAGGGCGACAGCGAAGTGATCAACAACGGCGAGATCGGCGAAGTGACCCAAAAGCTGTATGACACCCTGACCGGTATTCAGTTCGGCAAACAGGCCGACGATATGGGCTGGATCGTACCAGTAGAATAATCCCAAACCAACCTACACCGGCAGATGTGCACCTACATCTGCCGGTTTGTTATCCCTATGAGAAAAATCAGCTATACCGTGCCACCGGCTCTGGACGGCAGCAGCGTGGCGGCGGTGCTGCGCAGCCACGGCTTTTCCACCGCTCTGCTGCGTAGTCTGAAAAAGACATACGACGCTCTGTGCAGGAATGATTGCCCGGTGCGTACCGTTGACCCGGTGCATACCGGCGACATTGTTGCCGTAGAATTAAATACGGACGGCGCCACTGCACCACCCTCAGCGGAAAAGGCAGTGATCGTCTATGCCGACCGGGATATTTTGGTGGTGAACAAGCGCGCCGGTATGGCCATGTACGAGACCTACAACCACCACGGCAACGCCCTGTCCAACGCAGTGGCAGCCGCCGGATTTGATGGCCCGTTCCGGCCCATTTACCGGCTGGACAAGGACACCAGCGGCCTGGTGGTACTGGCCCGGCACCGGCTGAGCGCCGCCAAGCTGGCCGGTCGGGTACAAAAGGACTACTATGCGGTGGTGCCCGGCACCTATACCGGCAGCGGCACCGTAGACGCACCCATTGCCCACTGCCCGGACAGCACCGTGAAGCGACAGGTAGACCCTGCCGGCGTGCGGGCGGTGACCCATTGGGAAGCCCTGGGGCAGCAAGGCGGCCGCACCCTGCTGCGCGTGCAGCTGGAAACCGGCCGCACCCACCAGATTCGGGTACACTTTGCCCACCTGGGCACACCCTTGGTGGGCGACAGCCTATACGGTACGGCGCCCATCGGCGCCCGCCACCTGCTGCACTGCAAGACCATACGCCTAATGCACCCGGTGCGGGAAGAGCCGGTCACCTTTGACTGTCCCTTTCCGTCGGATATGGAGGAATGGAACCAATGCCTGCCTACTGCACCCACTACATCTTTGCCTGCGAGCTGCTGCCCGCCTTAACGGAACTGGCGGGTTTTGACCTGAACCGAGACGCAGTAATGCTGGGCACCCAAGGGCCGGATGTATTTTTCTTTCACCGCATTGCCCCCTGGATGCCGGGCCGCTCCCAACGCAAGATCGGCTCCCGACTGCACCGCGCCAAGCCCGGAGATATACTGGACGCCATGGCAGAATACTGCACCCGGTGCAGCACGGAAAAGGACATTGCCCGCTCTTACGCCTACGGCTTTATTCTCCATTACGCCCTGGACCGGCAGTGCCATCCCTTTGTGTATGCCAAGCAGCAGGTACTGGCGGACAGCGGCAGCCCCCTGCACAAATCCGCCCTGCATAATATTGTAGAGATGAGCATGGACGCAGTGCTGCTCCACGAAAAGCTACACATTGACGACCCTCGGTGCTTTGACACCGCCGTTACCGTGCCAGATGATCCGGCGGTGCTGGACGAGGTGGCTCGGCTGCTGAGCTTTACCGTCTACCGGGTACTGGGCAAGCGGCTGCAACCGCAGGACGCCCGCCGCGCGCTAACCGACACAAAAGCCATGCAACGGTTGCTGCGAGACGCAAACGGAAGCAAGGCCAGGATCGTGGGTAGCATAGAGACAATTTTGTCCCCCTTTACAGGAAATTTTCGTCTAACCTCTATGTTGCGGCCAAAAGACTTGGAAAAAGCAAAAAAATATGGTAATATAGAGAACAGGAACTGGCGCTCCCCTTACGCACCCGGCGTGCGCACAGAAAGCTTCTTTGACCTTTACCGACTGGCAAAGGCCCCGGCACAGGAAATGATCCGCGGTTTTGACCGGATCTGCGCCGGCGAAACCGACGGAGCCGCCGTCACCCAAAATTTATCTTTTTTAACCGGAGTGGAAGTAAAATGAAAAAAATTCCCAGCTTTCAAATCGATCACACCATTTTGGAAAAAGGCATCTATATCAGCCGCATTGACGATGATATTACCACCTATGACATTCGTATGCGCGCCCCCAACCGGGAGCCGGTGATGACCAACGCCTCCATGCACACCATTGAGCACCTGTTTGCTACCTATGTGCGCAATACGGAATTTGGCGACAACATCATCTACTTTGGTCCCATGGGCTGCCGCACCGGGTTCTATTTTCTCACCCGCAGCCTATCCGACAGCTACTGCATTCAGCTGATCAAGGACGCCTTTGCCTTTATTGCCGACTTTTGGGGCAGCATTCCCGGCGCTGCCATGAGCGAGTGCGGCAACTGGCGGGACCACAACCTGCTGCAAGCCAAGGAGGACGCCAAGCAGTTTTTAGAGATCATTCAGGACTGGACCAAGGATGACCTGAAATACCCCACCAAAGACGAAGACTAAAATAACAGCATACAAAAATCCCGCTTGTTCACACAAGACAAGCGGGATTTTCTTTTTCGCTTATTTATTGCAGTTTGGCGGTAAAGTCCGGTTCAATCAGCGGCAGACCCAGGCGGTGCACCGCTTGTTTCACAAAATTCTCGCTGCCGGTATTGGGCAAGGGCAGCCCCAGGAACACAAAATTATAGATCACCAAGTCCTCAAACTTAGGCTCCATCTCGTTCTTCACCTGCACAGTGCCGTCCGGGTTAAAGCGGAAGGTAAAGCGCCGCTCATGGGCAGTCTCTATCGGGCGGATCCACAGCTTCAAACTGCCGTCCGGCTGCCAAGCCGCCTTGGAATAGGCAGTGTAATGCAGGTCTCCCAGTACCATGGCCGACACGCCGTAGCTGCCGTCCATACCCACTTCAACCGTGTTTTCATAATCCTTCTCCCGCCAATAGAAACGGGCGCCCTTCGGGGTAAATTCAAAGCGCATAGCATTGATCTTGCCCGGCTTGCGATACAGCATTTGCGTCACAGAAATGGACACCACGGAGGTGAATTCCGAGGTTTTGCAGGTCATCAGGCGACCGCCGATCTTCTGCTCCATCTGCGTATTCCGGGGCGTGGCAGGCAGATCCTCCACAGCGCAGGCGTCCACCGCTTGTTGCAGCGCTGCCTGACCCTGCGCATCCGCAGGCAGTGCCTCCGGGCCAAAAGCCTCCGGGAAGTGTTTCCAAAACACTTTCATAATTTTATAGTCCTCGGACTGGCCGCAGTTGAGCACCATCATGGCGTCATACTCCGGCAGGAAGAAGCAACGCTGACCGAAAAGGCCGTCGCAGCGGTAGCTGTTGGGCAGCGGATTGCGCCAAAACTGGAAACCGTAGCCGCACATATTGTCAATATAACCGTCAGACACCGAAGGGGTCTGCTTGGCCGTAGCCTGCGCCACCCAATCGGCAGGCACCAACTGCGTGCCGTCCTTGTACTTGCCACCATGCAGATAGGGCAGGAAGAACTTGGCCAGATCCTCGCTCTTCATATACAGCCCCCAGCCGCCGGCGTTGTTGCCCCGGCCGTCCGCTTCCCAGAAGGGCTTTTCAATACCCAGGGGTTGGAACATACGAGGATAAAGATAATCCACCATGGACATACCGGTAACCTTGGACACAATGGCGGAGAGCATAGAGGTGTTCTCACTGATGTAATTGAACCGGGTATCCGGCGGCGCCAAAAACGGCGCGGCAAAATAGCTTTTGATCCAGTCGGTGTTCCCCTTCTCTTCAAACACGGTAATCAGCTTGTCGGAGCGCATGGTTAGGAGCATACGCACGGTCAGCGCTTTGTTTTGTGCGCCATGCACCTTATATTCCGGAAAAAATTTGTACACCTTGTCGTCCAGGCTGAGCAGACCCTCCGCCGCGCAAAAGCCTACGGCCGTGGAGGTCACACTTTTACTCATGGAGTAAAGCACATGGGGTGTATCCGGGCCATAGGGCTTCCAAAAGCACTGGGCGAACACCTGATCGTGGCGCACAAACGTAAAGCTTTGAAGCCCCAAATGCTTCTCATTGATCTCATTGATAAACGCGGCCACCGCACTGCTTTTTACGCCCACTTCCTCCGGCGTGACATGCTGCAACTGGCAGTCCTTTAATTTTTCCATAAAAATGTCCCCCTTAAATTCGGCAAAATAGCCGTATCCGATTTTTATTTTACCGCAGGCAGCGCTGCAATTCAACCACTTTTTGTCAAAAACGCTACCAAAAGCCGCCCGATCCGCCGGATAAGCGGCAACCGAAGCCTTTTGTATTTTAACAGACAGTCCCAACCGGCAAAAAAACCACGAATAGCGGTTGCATTGTGGCAAATCTTGTTGTAGAATTAAGATGTGTATACAATGAGAATACACCGCAAGATGAAAACGAGGGATTGGACCAAAAATGAAACATACGAAGGACGGCAAAAACATAAATGCGCTGCTGCGTCGTGCCATGCTGGGCGTGCTGGATATTATGCTCTTTGCCCTGGCAAATTGCAGCATCTGCTACCTAACCATGAACGGCCACATTATGGCCACAGACTACAAATACATGATCTTCAACTACCTGCACTTTGGACTGACCAGCGTGCTGTTGGTGGGGATCAATTCCGCCTTCGGTCTGTACCGCAGCGTATGGTACTTTGCCGGATCAGACGAGATTGTGAAAAGCTTTTTAGGTGCCTTAGTCAATGCCGTACAGTTGTTCTTATGTGACCGCCTACTATTTGCCAAGCTGCTGCACACCAAGGGTTACCTGCCTTATTATGCCTATATTCTCTTTTTTGTTCTGATGTTCGTTGCCACGCTGATCCCCCGGATCGGTTATCGTATTCTACGCCGATATGTGCATAATTTGGTCGGCCGCCGGGACGGCCAAAAGCGTATTATGATCGTGGGTGCCGGATTTATGGGAAACTTTATCATTGACGAACTGCGCAACGGTCACTACCGGGAGGGACGACCGGTAATCGCGCTGGACGATAATCCTGCCAAGTACAAAAAACGCATTAACGGCGTGAAAATCGTGGGCATCTGCGACGATCTGCCACGGCTGACCGAAAAATATAAAATTGATGAAATCATCTTTTGCATTCCCTCTGCGCCACCGGCGCGGCGGCGAGACCTGGTGAACTTAGCTATGGGCACCAAGGCCAATGTAAAAATCTCTCCCTCCGTGCAGGAGTTTTGGGAGAACGGCAACGGTGCCCAGCGGATCCGGAATGTGGAGATCTCCGACCTGCTGTCCCGCCCGGAGGTGACCCTGGACAAAAAAATCTGCCGCTACCTGATCGGCAAAACAATTTTGGTCACCGGCGGCGGTGGCTCCATCGGGTCTGAGATCTGTATGCAGGTAGCCCGGTACAACCCGGACAAGATCGTGATCTTTGACATTTACGAAAACTGCGCCTTTGAGCTGTTCAATGCACTCAACGAGAAATATAACGGCGAGATAGATGTGTATGTGCGCATCGGTTCCGTGCGGGACACCAAGCGGCTGGACGAAGTGTTTGCCGAATTTCACCCGGATGTGGTGTTCCACGCTGCCGCCCACAAGCATGTGCCGCTGATGGAAACCTCGCCCTGCGAGGCGGTGAAGAACAATGTGTTCGGCACCTACAACGTGGCCGTTGCGGCAGACAAATTCAAAGTGCCCAAGATGGTCATTCTCTCCACCGACAAGGCGGTAAACCCCACCAATGTGATGGGTGCCACCAAACGACTGACGGAGATCATCATACAGTATATGAACACCGTAAGCCAAAATACTCGCTACGCCGCCGTGCGCTTTGGCAATGTGCTGGGGTCTCACGGCTCCGTGATTCCCATCTTCCAGCATCAGATCGCCCAGGGCGGCCCGGTGTGTGTGACCCATAAGGACATTACCCGCTACTTTATGACCATACCGGAGGCGGCACAACTGGTGTGCCAGGCAGGCGGTTTGGCTCTGGGCGGCGAGGTGTTTGTACTGGATATGGGCGAGCCGGTGAAAATTATGGATCTGGCCAAGAACCTGATCCGCCTATCCGGCTTTACAGAAGGAGAAATACCCATTAAGATCACCGGCCTGCGCCCGGGCGAAAAGCTCTATGAGGAGCTGGCCATGGAAGAAGAAATGCAAAGCCGCCAGCGCACCGCCAACAAAAAGATTTTTGTCACCCAGCCTGTGGAAATTGATAAAGATCGCTTTGCCGCCATGCTGGAGGATTTGGCGAACATCACGCCGGAGACTGTGCGCACGGTACTGATGCGCTATGTGCCCAACTACCACCCGGCTCCCCCGGAGCAGGGCAATACACATAAAGGAAATTAAGGAGGAACCCTATGCTTTATCGTACGGATTTTGACGAGAACGGCCGCAAGACCCTGTGCCAAATGGACGGGGTCAACGCCGATATGCTTATGGACATCTTTGTGCAAAAGCTGGCGCCCGGCGACACCCTGACTCTGGAAGAAGCAGAAAAAGAGTGTGCCGTGCTGCTGCTGTCCGGCCAGGTGACCTTTGCCGTAGGCAACAGCATAAACGAGACCTGCAAACGCAAAAATCCCTTTGAAAAGAAGCCCTACGCCGTGCACTTTTGTCGGGGCACCCAGGCCACGGTTACCGCCATGGAGGACAGCCAGGTTCTGGTGCAGATGACCGACAATGATCGCACCTGGGCGCCGGAATTCTACCACCCGGGCAACTGCCTGTACCAGGAGTTCGGCAAGGGTCAGTGGAACGGCACCGGGCACCGGATCGTCTCTACTATGTTTGATTTGGACAACGCCCCTCAATCCAACTTGGTGATGGGCGAGGTGTTCAATCAGCCGGGGCGCTGGTCCTCTTATCCGCCCCACCACCACCCCCAGCCGGAGGTGTACTACTACCAGTTTGACCACCTGGAAGGCTTCGGCGCCGGGTTTGAGGGCGACACCCCTTATAAAACACAAAACGGTGACTGCCTGTGCATTCGGGGCGGCAACGCCCACCAGCAGGTCACCGCTCCCGGGTACGAAATGTATTATGTATGGCTGATCCGGCACTTAGACGGCGACCCGTGGGACAAAACCAGAATCTATGTGCCGGAATATGAGTGGCTTGCCAATGCGGACTGAAGAAAAGATCATTGAAAATTATACAGACATTCCTGCCCTGCTGAAGAACTGCGGCGCTCAGCGCCCCTTTCTCTGCTGTGGCAAGAGTTTTGAAAAGACGGACGCCTTTGCCTACCTGCAAGCGCACTGCCGCCTGACAGTATGGGACACGGTGCGCCCCAATCCCCGCTACGAGGATATGGTGGCGGCAGCCGAATTATGCCGCAAAGAAGGCTGCGACTTTATCATCGGTGCCGGCGGCGGTTCGCCCCTGGACAGCGCCAAAATGATCAAGCTGCTGATCACCAACCCGGGCGTGGTGGGCTACGATACCGAACTGCGGGACAATGACATTCCTTTTTTAGCCATTCCCACCACCAGCGGCACTGGCAGTGAGGCCACTCGGTACTCTATCTTTTATGTAAACGAGGACGAGAAGCACTCTGTCAGCCACCCCGGCTTTCTGCCCGGCTATGTGCTGCTGGATCCCTGCTTTTTGCAGACGGTACCGGACTACCAACGCAAGTGCACCTGTCTGGACGCCCTGTGCCACGCCATAGAAAGCTATTGGAGTGTGCGCAGCACCCCGGAAAGCCGCACCTATGCCCAAAAGGCCATTCGCCTGTATTTTGAGCACCTGGACGGCTATTTGGCAAACACCCCGGCAGGCAATGCGGGTATGCTCCACGCCTCCTACAACGCCGGTCGTGCCATTGATTTTACCTCCACCACGGCGGCCCACGCCATGTGCTACAACATCACCATGCACTGCCACACCAGCCACGGTCATTCCGTTGCCGCCGGGCTGGCGGAGATTTGGGACTATATGCGCACCCACAATGACCGGGTGAACGATCCCCGGGGGCGAGACTATGTGCTGGATAGCTTTGACCGAATCGGTATTCTGATGGGCGGTCAAAACGGTGCGGACGGTGTCGCCATCTTCCGTTCCCTTCTGGAGAGAATGAAATTACAGTCGCCTACTGCCACGCCGGCGCAATGCGCCGCCTTTGCCAAAAAGGTGGACATCAACCGACTGGGCAACAACCCCACCAAGCTGACGGTAGAGGATGTGGAAGCCCTGTACCGCAAGATCCTGGTGCATAAGTAAAAGATAAAAGCCGGGTGGCTGATGAAAATACACGCACTATAAAACCAAAGGACCGTACAGTGTACGGTCCTTTTTACATTTACAAATTCTATTACAAATCAAATTTGGCGGCCTTTTCAAACCCGGTTTTCACATCCAGTAGGCAGTCGTAATTATACCAGGGAGCCTCCCGTTCGATCATTTGCAGCAATGCCGGGCAGATCTCGGCGTCCAGGATCCACTTGGTAACTTCAAAATCCTCCCGAATATTCTTGGTGGGATAGCCGTTGAACATTAGGGAAAAATCCGTCAGCAGCAAAAACACACCCTGCTGGTAGCGCATCAGATCATTGGTTGGAATACCGATCAGCTTGGCGCTGGGCGCGTTGCCCATTAAAACCATATCCTGACGCTCCCGCTCCATTTGCCGCAGCATTTGGCGCAGCCCGGCGGCGCCGCTTTGCATCAGGCTCTTAATGTAATCCTCCCGACGGCGGAACACATACACCTTGTAATCCTCCAGCCAGGCATTAGCCGTAGCTAAGGACTCGGTATAATCCCCTTCGTCCCGAATTTTTACCGTATAAAGCGCCAACGGCGCCGGATAAACCTGCCGGTTCTTCAGCGCAAAAGACAGAGAAACATACAGACTCTTGGTAAAATCCACAAAGGGCGACACATCCAGATAATGCTGGGAAAAAGCAAACAGCCGATACAGATTTTGCCGCGGATGCGGATCCATCACCTTCTCATACAGGTGCATGTAGCTGCCGTCTCGGCTGTAAAAGTCATACACAAAATCCGCCGTCACCTTGGCCACCGCATCCCCATTGTCAAACAGGGCCTGCCGGTTGCGAAAAATGGTGGGGATCAGCGGTCGGGCACGATCGTCCACCCGCTCGCCGCGGTAGAAAATCTTTTCTTTGTTCTCCAAAAACGGCGCTTTCAGCTGCTGCTCAAATTCTTCCATTGTGTGCACCTCTCGGCGCACCAGAGAAAAATCCACATCCAAAGCGTCAATGACCTGCGCCTCCCACTCGGCAAACTTATCGTCTGCAAAGCGGGTGCGCAGGTCTTTTTCCGTTTGTTTCGCTTTTGTTATAAAGTGTATCATCAGTGGGTATTGTTGTTAATGGTCTTGTAGTCGATATATTGCTGACCGGCTTGCGGTGCCTTGCCGGTTTTGGCCTGGATCATCTCAGACACCGTCACAATTTGATAGCCCTTTTTCACCAGCGCCGGTACAATTTTCTCTACCGCGTCTGCGGTGGAGGAGTAAATATCGTGCATCAGGATAATGCTGCCGTCATAGGCACCGTGCTCTGCCTGACTGATAATTTGCGCCGGATTCCTTGATTTCCAGTCCTCCGTATCTACCGACCAGTAGGCAATGATCATGCCCTCTTTTTTGGCAGTGTTCTGCATGACGCTGCTCATATTGCCGCCGGGGCAGCGGAATGCCGTGGGCCGCTTGCCGCAGGCCTTATATACGGCATCTGAGCACTTAACCACATCCGCCTCCGTCACCGTCTTGCCGTAGTGATCGTGATTATAGGTGTGGTTGCCCAGCTCACAGCCAAGCTCCAACTCTCGCTTCAAGTACTTCTTGGTGTTGTCATTGATTCGCGTACCCACCATAAAGAAGGTGGCGCGGGCACCGTACTTCTCCAACACATCTAAAATGCGGCCGGTGGAACCGTCAAAGGCCGGGCCGTCATCAAAGGTCAGGGCCACCATCGGCTTGTCCTTATCAATATTCGCAGGCAGTTTTACCGTCTCCGCGATCTGTATACTCTTAACCTCGCTCCAGGGACCGTACTTGGTGCTGCTGCCCACAGCCATGCTGCCGCGCATACGCACATAGTAGGTGGCCTTCTCCGTCAGCTTCTCCAGCACTGCACTGTTTTGACCGGCCTTAAAGTCCATGGTCTGCGCACCGTCCGCGCTGAAGTCCTTATCCTTTGCATACTGCAGCTGATAGCCCGCTGCTCCGGTATCCGTAGACCAACGCAGGTTCATAGACCCCTCCGACAGGGAGGACGCCTCCACCTTAGGTGCACCGGGCAAAGTGTATGCCGTCATCTCCGGGCTGAAATCACCGGTATATTCCTTGTCTCTGTAAATCTTATATGCCCGCACCTTGTAGCGGTACACAGTGGCCGGCGTTAAATCCGTCAGCTGCACACGTGTGTTCTTTTTGCCCTCCACTGTCTTAACTTTATCAAAGGCCTTTTTATCGCTTACGGATTGAAAAATCTGATACCCATCGGCGCCCTTGACCCGGTGCCAACGCAGGGTGCAGTCCGTCTGCTGGCCTTCTTCGATGATCTCCAGCTTCTCCACATCCCCCACCGTCTTGGCCTGAACCACAGACACGGCGCCAAAGGTTGCGATTAAAATTGCCAAGACCAAAAACAGTGCCGTCACGCGCACTTTGTTTGCCATAACCAGACAACCTCCTCTCTTATAATCAAGTTGATTATATAGCACACGATACAAAAAGGCAACAGGAATTTGTAACTAAATTGTCACTCTTTTTTTGCCTTTTCTTGTGCATTTTTCCCTTGGTGCTTTTTGGCGTCAAAAACCAAACAAAATTGCCGATTCGTCGTCCATTATTTTTTCCTTATTGACCGGTGCTTCTGTTCGTGTTAATATTATAATTATAATATTATAACTTATGCAAGGAGAAAGACGAACACCATGGAACAGATGCAGATTTTGCTGGCAATCCTGGTGCTTCTGCCCTTTGTCAGCGCCCTGTTGCTGGCACTGTGCGGCAGCGACCGTATGCGCCGGCTGATCGTCTATGGCAGCGCCGGCGCGCTGATGATCAGCGCCGTGGCCTTTGCCGTGTGTTTCTTCTCGGGGGAGAATTTGCAGCTGCGGTTTTTACAGAGCGGCGGGATCATTGACCATACCATGCTGGCGCTGGAGGCCGGCTTTGCGGTGCTGATCACCGTCCTCGGCATCAAGTACCGACGCTACTATGTGGCGGTGCTGTCCATTGTCCAAACAGTGCTGACCTTTGTGTATGAACTGGGAGGCTACAAGCCTGCCGTACAGCCCTACAACCTATTTACAGACCAACTGACCGTGATTATGGTGCTGATCATCGCCGTTGTAGGCACACTCATCACAGTATATGCAGTCGGCTATATGCGCGATTACCATAACCATCATAAGGAATATGCCGATCGGCGTCGCTTTTTCTTTGCCATGCTGTATGTGTTCTTAGGTGCCATGTTTGGTCTGGTGCTGTCCAACAGTCTGTTATGGCTCTATTTCTTTTGGGAGATCACCAGCATTGTGTCCTTCCTGCTGATCGGCTACACCCGCACCAAAGAGGCGGTGCAAAACAGCTTCCGTGCCCTGTGGATGAATCTGCTGGGCGGACTTGGATTTGCAGCAGCCATCTTTTGGGCAGGGGTACGCTTTGGAGTCACAGACCTGCAAAGCCTGATCCTGTGCGACGGCAAGCTGGTGGTGGCGCCGGTGATTTTGTTGGCCTTTGCTGCACTGACCAAGAGCGCACAATTGCCTTTCTCCCGCTGGCTGCTGGGAGCCATGGTGGCGCCCACGCCCTCCTCTGCACTATTGCACAGCGCCACGATGGTAAAGGCCGGTGTATACCTGCTGATCCGCCTGGCGCCGGTGATGTACGGCACCTATGCCGGCTCTATGGTAAGCCTGGTGGGGGGCTTTACATTCCTGATCACTTCCATGCTGGCCATTACCGTCAGTGACGGCAAGGCTGTGCTGGCCTACTCTACCATCTCCAACCTGGGACTGATCGCCGCCTGTGCCGGTGTGGGCCGACAGGAGACGGTATGGGCCGCTGTTCTGTTGCTGATCTTCCACGCAGTATCCAAATCCCTGCTGTTTCAAACAGTGGGTGCTATTGAGAACGCCACCGGCAGCCGGGATATTGAGTCCATGCACGGACTGATTGCCCGGCACCCACGCCTGGCGCTGACCCTTTCCATCGGCATTGCCGGTATGTTTTTGGCGCCCTTTGGCATGCTGATCTCCAAGTGGGCGGCGCTAAAAGCCTTTGTGGACAGCGGCTCCATTATCCTGGTGCTGTTTATCTGCTTCGGCTCCGCCACCACTTTGTTTTACTGGACCAAATGGGTGGCCACCGTGCTTTCCTGGAACCGAAAGGACACCCGCCAAAAGAACACAACCTCCGGGGATCAGTGGACTTCTCTGCTCATTCACTCGGTACTAATGGTGCTGCTGTGCTTTGCATTCCCGGCAGTGTCTAAATTCGTGGTTACCCCGTACCTGGCCGGTGTGTACGGCCACGCCTCGGCGGTGCTGTCCAGCGACAATATTCTCATTATGATCATTATGCTGGTGCTGATCTTTGTGGTGCCTATGGTGACGATGATTCTGCTGCGCCGCTCTCACATTACCTTTGAAGACACATACCTTGCCGGCGTGAATACCGGCAAGCAGACTTATTTCTATGACGCCATGGGCGAGCCCAAGCACTCCTGGATCACCAACTGGTACTTGACCGACCTGTTCGGTGAGACCAAGCTGTGGAGCCCCAGCGTGGTGCTCTCCACGGCAGCCATCTTGATTTATACCGTCATTGCGTTAGGAGGTGCGGTGCGATGAGCAATGCTGCTGTTGCCGCCATCAGTGTGGCGCTGTATATTCTGCTGGCGCCGGGCGTGGGCGGTCTGCTGCAAGGTGTGGACCGCAAAGCCACCGCCCGTATGCAAGGGCGCCAAGGTCCGCCGCTGCTCCAGTCCTTCTACGATGTGGGCAAGCTGCTGGGCAAAGAAACCAAGTATATGAACCACATTCAGATCGTCTGCCATGTAAGCTTCTTGATTTTCGTTATTTTTACCGGCGCGCTGTTTTTCGGCGGCGGGGATCTGCTGCTGATCTTTTTTGCCCTGACCACCGCCAACCTGTGTCTGATCCTGGCGGCCACCACCTGTAACAGCCCCTATGCGGCGATGGGTGCCAATCGGGAGATGCTGCAAACCATGGCCTATGAGCCTATGGTGCTGCTCACCGCCGTTGGCTTTTATCTGGCCACCGGCAGCTTTAAGGTCAGCGACATTGTGCGGTCAAGCGGTCTGCCGCCGATTGTGTACCTGCCCGGTGTGTTTTGCGGCTTTTTGTTCATTCTCACCATCAAGCTGCGCAAACACCCCTTTGACCTGTCCACCAGCCACCACGCCCATCAAGAGATGGTCAAGGGGCTGACCACCGAATTTAATGGCGTAACCCTCCTGATTGTGGAGGTGAGCCACTGGTATGAGAATGTATTTTTAATGGGCATTATCGCCCTGTTTTTCATCAACGGCAAGCCCTGGAGCTATGCGCTGGCAGCGGTGGCCGTGGTGCTGTCTTACTTTTTGGAGATTCTCATTGACAACACCAACGCCCGCCTCAAGTGGCAGCGTATGTTCAAAACCACTTGGGCGGTGACCATGATCATCGGGGTCATCAACATCTTTGTTTTACAAGTGCTAAAGGGGGTATAAGTATGCCGAATGTAACCAAATCGCCGTGGATTATGCACTACGATGGCACCTCCTGCAACGGCTGCGACATTGAGGTGCTGGCCTGTTTGACCCCCCTCTATGATGTAGAGCGGTTTGGGGTCATCAACACCGGCAACCCCAAACACGCGGATATTTTGCTGATCACCGGCTCCGTCAACCACCAAAACGCGCCGGTCGTGCGCCAGATCTACGAGCAGATGAACGAGCCAAAGGTGGTGTGCGCCATTGGGGTGTGCGCCTGTAACGGCGGCGTGTTCAAGGACTGCTACAATGTGCTGGGCGGGGTGGACAAAGTGATCCCCGTAGATATTTATGTGCCCGGGTGCGCCGCGCGGCCGGAGAGTATTATTGACGGCGTGGTGCAATCCCTGGCCCTGCTGCAAGAAAAAAGCGAACGCCGAAAGGAGGCCGCAGAATGAACCCAAGCTACACCATTGAAGATGTGGACATCAAGACCCTGTACCGGATGATGCTGGAGCACCTGCGCGCCGGCTTTCGGCTGGTACAGATCGGCGCCACCGGAAGAGAAGATGGCACGGAGCTGATCTATTCCGTTGCCAAGGACTACCAAATGGACAACTTTCGGGTATTTGTGGAGTCAGGTGAGATCATCAACTCCATCTCGGATATTTTTCCCTCCGCAGCGCTGTTTGAGAATGAGATTGCCGAGCTGTTTGGGGTGGATATTGACTGTATCAACCTGGACTTTCACGGCAAATTTTACCGAATAGACAAAGAAACGCCCTTTTGCAAAGCCCCTATGGGTGAGAACGTAACCATCGTGAAAAAAGCGGAGGGAGGTGCAGAGAATGGCTAATCGCACCATCGTGCCCTTTGGCCCGCAGCACCCGGTGCTGCCGGAGCCTATTCATCTGGATTTGGTCCTGGAGGACGAAAAGGTGGTTGAGGCCATCCCCTCCATCGGCTTTGTCCATAGGGGACTGGAAGAACTGGCCGGTCGTCGGGACTTCCATGACTATCAATATGTGGTGGAGCGCATTTGCGGCATTTGCTCCTTTAAGCACGGCATGGCCTATTGCGAGACCCTGGAGCAGATCTTTGGCGCAGAAGTGCCGCCCAGAGCCAAATATCTGCGCACCATTTGGGGCGAGATGAGCCGAATCCATTCCCATCTGCTGTGGCTGGGTCTCTTGGCCGACGCCTTTGGCTTTGACGCCCTGTTTATGCAGTGCTGGCGTATGCGGGAAAAAGTGCTGGATATGTTTGAGGCCTCCACCGGCGGGCGAGTGATCTTTAGCGTCAACACCATCGGCGGCGTGCTGAAAGATATGGACAGCGATATGCTCAAAAGCTTTGTTGCCATCTTTGACGATATGGAAAAAGAACTGCACAGCCTTGCCCATGTTTTTTTGAACGATTACAGTGTGCAAAGCCGCCTGCGGGGCGTTGGCGTGCTCTCCAAGGAGCAGGCGCTGCTGTACGGCGCCGTAGGGCCCATGGCCCGTGCCTCCGGCATAGAGATCGACACCCGTAAGCTGGGGTATGAAGCCTACGGCGATGCGGAATTTGACATCATCACCAGCACCGACTGCGACGGCTACGCCCGCTGCCGGGTACGCATTGGCGAGCTGTTCCAGTCCATTGGTATTATCCGCCAGCTGGCAGCCAAGGTGCCCGACTCCCAACTGACCGTGCCCATCAAGGGGATGCCCAAGGGTGAGGCCATCGTGCGGGTGGAGCAGCCGCGGGGCGAGGCGTTCTATTATACGAAAGCCAACGGCACCAAGTTTTTGGAGCGCTTTCGTGTGCGCACCCCTACCTTTACCAATTTGTATGCACTCCTGCACATTTTGCCCGGCAGCGAGCTGGCAGATGTTCCGTTGCAGATTCTGACCATTGACCCGTGCATTAGCTGCACGGAGCGGTAAGGAGGTTCCTATGGCATTTATGGATTTTACCCGCACGGCGCTGAAAAACCTGTTTTCCAAGCCTGCCACCCGGCAGTACCCGCAGGTGCCCAGGGAATACCCGGCACGCAGCCGCGGCCATGTGGAAATTGATATGGACGCCTGCATTCTCTGCGGCCTGTGCAGCCGCAAGTGCCCCTCCGGCGCCATTACCGTTGACCGGGCTGCCGGTACTTGGAGCATTGACCGTATGGGCTGCGTGCAGTGCGCAGACTGTACCACCGGCTGCCCCAAGCACTGCCTGGAAATGCAGCCGGGCTACACCCCGCCGGGGCCGAAAAAGCTGGTGGATGTGTACCAAAAGCCCCAACCGGAGCAAAAAGAAGAAGCGGCACCCCAAGGCGGCAAGATCGTCAACGATATGGAGAAGTGCATTCTCTGCGGCCTGTGTGCCCGCAAGTGCCCCCAAAGCGCCATCGCCGTGGACCGCAAGGAAAGCCACACCTGGGTCATTGACCGCAGCGCCTGCGTACAGTGCGGCGCATGTATTGATGCATGTCTCAAGTTTCACGCCCTGTCCTTTGCCCCGGACGACGGCGCTGCCGGCACGGAAACCTATACCAAACCCGTATGATCACGAAAGAATATATCTTTAGCGGCATTGTGCAGGGTATGGGCTTTCGTCCCACCGCCCTGCGACTGGCGACGGAACTGGGAATCACCGGCACGGTGTGCAACACCGGCGGCCGGGTGACCCTCACCGCCACCGGAGAGGGCGCGGCGCTCACTGCCTTCGAAAAGCGGCTGTGCCGCGCCTTTTCCATCTATCAATATGAAGTGAATGAGTTGCCGTTCCAGCCATTTCAGGGCTTTACCATCACCCACAGCCGTGGTGCCCGGGGTCTGCCTTTTCTGCCCCCGGACCTGGCCACCTGTCCGGACTGCCAACGAGAGTTGCTGGATCCCAAAAACCGGCGCTATCGGCACCCATTCATCACCTGTATTCACTGCGGGCCGCGGTACACGGTTATGGAGGCCCTGCCTTATGACCGGGAACGCACGGTGATGGGGCGCTTTCCCCTTTGCCCGGACTGCCGGACGGAATACACCACTCCCGCAGACCGGCGCTGCCACGCCCAAACCATTGCCTGCCCCCACTGTGGACCGCAGCTAACCATGGACATAGAGACAGCCGTCCAACTGCTGCGGCAGGGAGAAGTGGTAGCCGTCAAAGGCATTGGCGGCTATCACCTGTGCGCCAACGCTGCAAATCCGCCAGCCGTGGGAAAAATACGGCAAATCAAGCACCGGGGGCAAAAGCCCTTTGCGGTGCTGTTTCGCAATATAGAAGAAGTGCGGCAGTATTGCCGGGTAAGCCAGGCGGAGGAGAAGCTGCTGCTGTCTGCTGCCCGACCCATTGTGCTGCTGCATAGCAAGCGACCGCTGCCCACAGAGATCACCTGCGGCAGTGACCGGGTGGGGGCGTTCCTGCCCTGCAATCCGCTGCAAATTCTGCTGCTGGAGGCGATCTCGCCCCTGGTGGCCACCAGTGCCAACATCAGCGGCGCGCCTATGTGCACAGACGATACAGCCGTGCAGCAGTTCGGCGTGCCGGTGCTGGGTCACGATCGTCCAATCCTGACCCCTATTGACGACTCTGTACTGCAAGTGACAGAGGGCAATCCTGCCTTTATGCGCCGGGCGCGGGGCTATGTGCCTTTGGCCATTGAACTGCCCTTTGCCGCCAAGGAGACCACCCTTTGCCTGGGCGGTGATCTAAAAGCCACCTTCGGCTACCACGCCGGACGCTATGTGTTTCTGTCCCAACCCTTTGGTGATCTGAACCACCCGGATTGCCTGGCTGCCTATCAAGAAAATATAGAGCGCTTCGCCGCCCTTCACGGCTTTACGACAGAAAAAGTGGTAGCAGACCTGCACCCGGGCTATACCGCCCGCCGGTTTTATACGCCGGATATGCAGGTGCAGCACCATATTGCCCACGCTGCCGCCGTATTGGCGGAGCACCAACTGACCGAACCGGCTCTGTGCTTTGCCCTGGACGGCACCGGCTACGGCACCGACGGCCAAATTTGGGGCAGCGAGGTATTTGACTTTGACGGTGGGCGCTTTATCCACCTGGGGCATCTGCCGCCCTTTACCTGTCCCCCCGGAGACAGCGTGGCAACGGACGCCCGACTGTGCCTTAGCTGCTATCTAGGCACCCAACCGCTGGTGAACCGGGCGAAAGATGCCGGCGTACCCCTGCTGCAAAACAGCAGCGCAGGGCGCCTGTTTGACGCTGCGGCAGCCGCCCTGGGGCTGTGCGATACCAACACCTATGAGGGGCAATGCGCCGCCGCGGTAGAGCAAGCGGCTCGCCGGGCAAGCGGCGCTTATCCCTTTGACCCGGCCTGCACCCCGCGGGAGTTGCTGGAGGAAATGCAGTGCCAAAGGGCAGATATGCCCGCCCTGGCACTGGGGCTGCACCACTGGCTGGCCCGGTGGATCCTGAACCAAGCCCAAGCCTACCGACGCAGCACGGTGGTGCTCTCCGGCGGCTGTTTTACCAACCAAATTTTGACCCGCTGCACAACAGATCTGCTGCGGCGCAACGGCTACACCGTTTATACCGCCTGCAAGGTGCCCCCCGGTGACGGAGCATTGGCACTGGGACAGGCATATATATCGGCACTGGAGGAATGACTATGTGCGTTGCCGCTCCCGGCAAAATTTTATCCATCAACGGCACCACCGCCACGGTAGCATACAGCGGCAACCGGGTGCCTGCCAACCTGGGCGTTGTCAAAGCCCAAGTGGGCGACTGGGTGCTGGTACACGCCGGGCTGGTGATCCAGGTGCTCAGCGAAAGCCAGGCTCAGGAAATGAATGACCTACTGGCAGAACTGGAGACCCTGCTATGAACCTGCCGAACATTCGCCGGGCGCTGGCTGACTACCACGGTCCGCCCCTGACTTTTATGGAAATTTGCGGCACCCACACTGCCGCCATCAGCGAGAACGGCATACCCGCCATTTTATCGCCCCGTATTCACCTGATCAGCGGTCCGGGCTGCCCGGTGTGCGTCAGCGTATCAGCCTATATTGACCGGCTGTGCGACTTGGCCATGGAACCGGGTATGTGTGTGTGCACCTTTGGCGATCTGCTGCGGGTGCCAGGCAGTACCCGGGCGTTGGAGCAGTGCGTGGCTGTGGGCGGGCGGGTGCAAATGGTCTATTCTCCGCTGGAAGTGCTGTCTCTTGCCAAGGCGGAACCGGGCACCCGGTTTGTGTTTGCCGCCGTGGGATTTGAGACCACCGCCCCGGTGTATGCGGTGCTGGCAGACACCATTATGAAAGAACAGATTCCCAATGTGCAGCTGCTGACGGCGCTAAAGACCATGCCCCCGGCAGTGCGTGCCCTATGCAAAGGCGAAACGAAGATTGACGGTTTCCTGGCTCCCGGCCATGTGGCGGTAATCACCGGCGAAGGCCCCTGGCATCAACTGGCTGCGGCGCAAGGTCTGCCCTTTGTGATTAGCGGCTTTACCGGGGAGGAGCTACTATGCAGCCTGTACGCGCTGGTTCGCTTAGCCGGGCAAGGTGTATGCAAAAATCTCTACCCTGCCGCCGTTCGACCGGAGGGCAACCCTGCGGCCCGAGCGCTGGTGGATCGATACTTTGAGCCTACGGACGCCGCCTGGCGGGGACTGGGCATTTTGCCCGTCTCCGGACTGGTGCTGCGCCCCCAGTACCAACATTTAGACGCCGGCAGTGCCCAACTGACCACAAACGCGGCGGCCCAAAGCGGCTGTCGGTGCGCGCAAGTGATCACCGGTGCAATCCCCCCAACGGCCTGTCCTCTGTTTGGCACGGCCTGTACCCCCGGCACCCCGCGGGGCGCCTGTATGGTGTCCGGTGAAGGCAGCTGCCACAACGCATATCTTAATCACAGGATGTAACCTATTATGAACATTGCTATTTTTGACTCCGGTATCGGCGGCCTGTCCGTTCTCTACCAGGCAAGGCGTATGCTGCCGGAGGCCCATTTTTTGTACTATGCCGATGAGGATCATGTGCCTTATGGCGAAAAAACCAGAGAACAAATTTTAACTTACACAGATGAAGCGGTGCGCTTTCTCTTGGAGCAGGGAGCAGACGCCATTGTGCTGGCGTGCAACACTGCCACCAGCGTGGCGGCAGCCACCCTGCGAGATCGCTACCCCCTGCCCATCATCGGCATGGAGCCGGCGGTCAAGCTGGCGCTGAATCAAGACGATACCCACCGGGTGCTGGTAGCAGCCACGCCCATCACCATTCGAGGCAACAAGCTGAAATGCTTGGTAGAGCACTATGACGGCCACCACTTGGTGGATCTGCTGCCTCTGCCCGGACTGGTGCGCTTTGCAGAAAAAGGCATTTACTCCGGCGCCCAGGTACACGCTTATTTAAGCGAGCAACTGGCCGAATTCAACTTGGAAGATTACGCCGCCTTTGTGCTGGGATGCACCCATTTTAATCTGTTTAAGCAGGAACTGCGCACCTTGCTGCCGCCCCAAATGCACTTTGTAGACGGCAACGCCGGCACCGTGCGCCAACTGATCCGCAGAACGGTTGACCTGCCTGCCATCCACACGAGCACCCCGGGAGTCACCTACTTTGCCTCCGGGCGGCCAATCACCGACCCGGCACAACTGCAATTTATTCAAAATGTGCTGGCGCATTTAGAGAAGATGTACCCCATAGAATAAAAGGAGCCGTTATGGAAATTACCCTTGCCCACGGCAGTGGCGGCGCGGCCACCGGAGAACTGATCCGCACCGTGTTTGCCAAGGCTTTTGACAATCCCATTCTGCGCCAAATGGACGACAGCGCCGTGGTGCCCGGCAGCGGGCAGCTGGCTGTTACCACAGACAGCTTTGTGGTGCAGCCCTTGTTCTTCCCCGGCGGCGACATTGGCCGCCTGGCGGTGTGCGGCACCGTCAACGACCTGCTGATGCGTGGCGCTACGCCCAAGTACCTGACCGCCGGTTTCATTTTGGAGACCGGATGCACCACGGAGGACCTGCGCCGCATTGTTCGGTCTATGGCAGCCACCGCCGATGAAGCCGGTGTGACCATCGTTGCCGGCGACACCAAGGTGGTAGAGGGCAGCGGCAATATTTATATCAACACGGCCGGCGTGGGCTTTTTGCCCACCGACACACACATTGCCGCCACTGCGTTACAACCGGGAGACGCTCTGCTGGTCAGCGGCGCCATGGGTGACCACCACGCAGCCATTCTCTCTGCCCGCATGGGTATGGACAATACCGTTCAATCCGACTGCGCCCCCCTGGGCAATATGGTTGCCGCCCTGCTGCAAGGGGGCGTTGAAGTGCACACCTTGCGGGACATTACCCGGGGCGGCCTGGGCACCGTATTGTGCGAGCTGGCAGAGGCAGCAAACTGCGGCATAGAGATTGACGAAACGGCGATCCCGGTGCACGAAGATGTGCGTGCCTTTGCCCATATCTTAGGACTGGAGCTACTGCACATGGGCAACGAGGGCAAGCTGCTGGCTGCCGTACCTGCCCACCAGGCGGATCGAGCGCTGGAGCTGCTGCGCGCCAGTCGCTATGGTGCAGAGGCCGCCGTCATCGGCACCGTAACGAACGGGGAGGGCGTGGTGGCACTTACTCCCATTGGCGGCAAGCGCCGTGTCAGCGTGCTGTACGGCGAAGGTTTGCCCAGAATTTGTTGATTTTGATTTTTTAAAGGAGCTTTTTATGATCTTGTACTACACCGGCACCGGCAACAGCCGCTATGCGGCGGAACTGCTGGGGCACCGGCTGAACGACACGGTTCGGGACTGCACCCCCTTTATTCAAGGCGGCACCACACCCCGGTTCCATTCCGTAACTCCATGGGTATTTGTTTGCCCCACCTATGCCTGGCAGATTCCCCATATTTTTGCGGATTTTCTGACCCGATGCCATTTTTCCGGCAGCAGGCAGGCATACTTTGTGATGACCTGCGGCGGTGAAATACACAACGCTCCGGAGACAAACCGGAAGCTCTGCACCCGACTGGGGCTGGAATATATGGGCACAGCAGAGATCGTTATGCCGGAAAATTACATTGCCCTGTTTTCCACCCCAAACTCGGCGGAAGAAGTGAACCACATTCTTACCGCTGCGGTGCCTGCGCTGGAGCACACCGCTGCTGCCATAGAAAGCGGCGGTCCGGTAACGGAACCGAAACCCACGGTGTTTGGCAAGTTTATGACCCACATCGTCAACCCGATTTTTTACGCCACCTGCGTCCATGACCGGGCATTTACGGTGGACGACAGCTGCATCGGCTGCGGCAAGTGTGCCACCCTGTGCCCCATGAACAACATTGAACTGCAAGGCGGCAAGCCTCGGTGGAACGGCCACTGCACCCACTGTATGGCCTGCATCAGCTATTGCCCCAAGGCAGCCATCGCCTATGGCAAAAAGAGCCGCACCCGCCGGATCTACACCTGCCCGCCCTATCGGCCGGCAGACCGATAATCACAATTTCCAAATCAACCACCGCAAAACAACAGAATGAAGAATACTCTTCTTAAATTGCTTGCTATGTCTCTCTGTTTTTTCTCCATCCCCTGTCGCTAATGCAGAATATCAAAAGACAAATGGCTGATATAAAATGTTCATGGAAAGAAACAAATCATTTACAGCAAATAAAAAATCGCCACCCGGGAAGGTGGCGATTTCTCATTTGCAAAGCGCTTTACACATATTAGGCGTTTCAATCAATCATAATACTTGTCCAGTTCCGCATCGCAGGCAGGGTACTTTTTGATTTGCGGATGATCGTAGACCTTGCCGCGAGCCACCACCATATATGGCTGCTCCAGGGCACGGAAGTCTGCCAGCGGGTCGCTGTTTGCGATGAGCAAGTCGGCGCACTTGCCCACCTCTACGCTGCCGGTCACATCCCCAAGCCCCAGAATACGAGCGTTGTTTAATGTGGCGGTATAGAGCGCAAACTCCGGTGTAACGCCCACTTCCTTTTGGAAATAATGCAGCTCCCGCCACATATTGTAATGGGTGGTGTACGGACAACCGGTATCTGTGCCCATACCTACCGGCACGCCGTCTGCCAACGCAGCCTTTGCGCCCAGCACCATATTGTTATACACCAAATCAGAGTTATACTGCACCGCCTCGGTAATACCCAGAGTCTCTCTTTGGAACTTGGCCATGGGCAGCGCCGGAGACAGGGTGCACACCAACACCGCGCCGCTTTTATGGAAGGCAGCCAACTCCGTCTCTGACAAAGTAGAGCCGTGCTCAATGGAGTCCACACCATTGAGCACCGCTGTGCGTACCCCCTCCGGGCTTTGCACATGAGCAGCCACCTTCAGACCATAGCTGTGGGCACGGTCGCAGCAAGCCTTGATCATATCCGCCTGCATCATCAGCCGACCCGGCTCGCCTTTCACCTTGGCGTCCATCACGCCGCCGGTGATCATCAACTTAATCAGATCCACATTTTGACCATGAAGCTGATCCACCATGCGCACTGCGTCCTCCACCGTCTCTGCCGGGTGGGTCACGGAACCTACCATATGGCCGTGGGGCACACCGATGGCATAGTTGGCTGCTAAGATCCGCGGACCGTCCAGCTTGCCGGCATGGATCCGATCCCGCAGCCGGGTGTCCAAATTATCCAGACCGCCCACCACGCGCACCGTGGTCACGCCGGACAGCAGGCCCTGCATGGCATAGGCGTGGCACATGCGCAGCACCAGCGCCCGGGACAAACCGGAGGACAAGGCGATTTTGGTTAGTCGATTGGTGTTCATGGGCTTGTTCCGGGGCTTGCCCCCCGCAGGCAAGTGCACATGTAGATTGATCAGACCGGGCATCAAATACTTGCCGGTCAGATCCACCACCCGGTCCCCCTTATTGGGTGTGATCTTGCCGATCTGTGCAATTCTGTCATTTTCTATTGCCACATCCGTACCGGGGCGGGGCGACATCTGCTCCGTACCGTCCAGCAGCGTACAATTTTGAAATACCGTTCGCATAAGGCTCCCCCTCATTTGTTTTGATACTCTCATTATACCGAACCGACAACCAAAAGGCAACCGACCCTTTGTCGCTCTTTTGTCGCATAAAAAGCAATCTGCCGCTTTTGTCGCGCAAAGGAAAGCGCCGCGTGCTGCATAAAAGCAAAAGCACCTGTGTACCCAGAAATACACAGGTGCAGTTTTTATCCTGTTATTGCGCCGCTTTGGCGGTCATGGCCTGTTGATAAAAAGCAAGCGCTTTATCAATGGCTGCCGTGCCTGCCGGTTCAAAGGGCTGTAACACGCTGAACACATGGGGCAGCGACTGGTTATACTCCGCCTTGGCGTAGTCCTTGATCTCTGCCTGCACCCCATGGGCTTGCAGCACTTCGTACAATCGATGGGTCTGTTTGTTAGCCAGGGTGTCGCCGCTGCTGGTAATCAAATACGTAGGCGGCAGCGCCTGGGCATAGTCAATGATTTGGTCAAAATCCATGTACGGATAAGTGGCTTTGTCTTTGTAATCCGTGCCCCACATGGGCTTGGTGTACAGGCTGAACAGCCCGCCGTCCCGCATAAAGGCCACCGGCGAGGTAAGCAGCAGCGCCGTCAACTCCATTTGCGGATCCACTGTGTCAAAGGTTTTGCGCAGCTGGGCACTTTGCATCAGCACTGCGCTGTATGCCGCCAGCTGCCCGCCGGCAGAGTCGCCGGTAAGCATAATATTCCGCATATCGCAGGGATATTGGCTGCCGTGGTCACGAATCCAGCGCAGCGCCCGGGCCACATCCTGCAACTGCTGGTTCACCGTCACATCCGGCACCAGTCGGTAGTTAATATTAAAAACCACATACCCCTGATCCGCCAAAGCGGCGCAGTAGTGGTGGTTCAGCCCCTTTTCCGCATACATCCAGCCGCCGCCGTGAATGTCAATGATTACCGGCAGCTTAGCACCGGGCTGTGTATCCGCCGGATACAGCACATCTAATGTGTGATACAGATTGCCGTCCTCTATATAGGCCAGGTCGTTCACTTCCGTCACCGTAGGCGGATCCTGGGCCGCATGCTTGGCTTTGTCGCCCCCATCGCAGTAGCGCCACACCATCTGCATAATCTTCACCACCGGATTGCGCAGCAGCCCCTTACCGCTGCCGTCGGCGTACTCCACGGTGTCTGAGGAGACCATACCGCCAATGTAAATCACATCGTCCGCCGTGTCCTTGCGGGGCAAAGTGCTCAGTTCAATAAATGCAATAGCCACCACAATCACCGCCAGCAAAACGCCGATCACCACAGCCCATACCTTCTTTCTGCTCTTTTTCCCCTTCGCCGCACCGGCCTGCGCCTGCACAGCCTTTTCTTTTGTTTTCATACCCATTCCCCCTAAAATGTCTATCCGCATTATACTCCATCCGGCCAATCCTGTCAATTTGTAGCAACGCTGCCAAAAGTCAAGAACAGCGATATTTGCAATTTGGCAAGGGTTTTGGTATGATGAGAACAGAAAGCGGTCGGGTTTGGAGGCGCGATCGATGGACGGGGGATACGGGAATGAAACCGAAAAAACAATGGGATCACAAATGGTACACGGAGGAATTTTTGCAACGACTAAAGGCAACGGCGGCGGTGGAGATGGACGGCGATCTGCCCTATATCACCAAATATGCACCGGACGCCGGTTCGCCAAATGGGATTGACCCGCGGCTGTTGGGCGGACCCATGGGCAAAATGGCGCGGTCTACGCAGCTGGTGCCAAATTTCATTCTGGACCGGGTCAAGATCCCGGTAACGCCGAAGATCTTGGCCGGATTCCGTGCCGGGTGTGACCGTGTTTCCTACGCCAAATGCGTACAGGCAAAGATTGAAGTGCGGGACAGCACTGTACCGGCAGCGGACGGTTATCCCATTCCCATTCGCATGTACAACAGTGCCCAATGTGCGCCGGGCAGCCCCTGCCTGTATTTTATTCACGGCGGTGCCTTTGTAGGCGGCACCCTGCGCCCCTATGACGAGGGGTGGAAGCTGTTTGTAGAAAAGTTCCGCATGCCCGTGGTGGCAGTAGATTACCGACTGCTGCCGGAGCACCCATATCCCACGCTGTACGATGACTGCTGCCGCGTACTGGAATGGCTGGGCGGCGACGGTGCCCAGGAGCTACACATTGACCCAAGGGCCGTTTTTGTGGTAGGCGACAGCGCCGGGGGCAACCTAGCCCAAGGCTGCGCCACCCGCTGCAAAGGCACCCACCGGGTGCGGGGGCAGCTGCTGCTCTACCCCACCCTAAACCTGTTTGGCACCACAGACCGCTACTATCACCCAAAAGAAACGAACTACCACCCGGCGCCGGGACAGCAAAAGCTGGCTATGGGACTGGTGCGGCAAATGGAGCTGCTCTCTCGCTCCGGCAAGTCCTTTTTAGGTATTCCGAAGCCGGACGATCTGTGCAATCCCTACACCTCCGACCCAGCAGGGAACCCGCCCACTTTTCTCTCTGTGGGTGCGCTGGACTACCTGCGCAACGACACGGTGGCTTGGGCCCACAAGCTGCACGACGCCGGCGTGACCACTCGCCTGGTCATGTATAACGGCATGGGCCACGGATTCTTAAACGCCATGGGCGTCTTTCCCCAAGCCGAGGACCTGCTGGACGAAATGGGCGCTTTTATCCAGAATGTCTGTAAAAACCATCAATAGCCGTTGACTGCGAGCTTTATTCGCCTTTCTAATCTCTACGCTGCGCAGGTTGCGCGGCAGGCATCTGTGATCAAGCGGCGCCAACAAGATCCACCTCTACTACAATCTGGGTGGCTTGAATAAAGTGCCGGTTGGGCGATAAACATAATGAACACACGCAAAAAACAGCCATCACCGTAAAGGTGATGGCTGTTCGTTTGATATTTATGAAGCAAACAGGGATTATTTCTCTGCGTACTTGTCCTCGCCGTTCCAGGAATACAGCTTACGGATCTCGGCGCCGACTTTCTCCAGCTGATGGTTGGCTTCCATCTCTCTCTTGGCCTTAAAGTGTGCCCAACCGTTGTTGCTCTCGGTGATGAACTTGGAAGCGAAGGTGCCGTCCTGAATCTCTTCCAGAACCTTCTTCATTTCCTTCTTGGTCTCATCGGTGATCAGTCGCTTACCGGTCTCGTAATCGCCGAATTCAGCGGTGTTGGAGATGGAGTAACGCATCTTGGCAAAGCCGCCGTTGTAAATCAGGTCAACAATCAGCTTCATCTCATGAATGCACTCAAAGTAAGCATTTCTCGGGTCATAACCGGCCTCAACCAAGGTCTCAAAACCGGCCTTCATCAGAGCGGTTACGCCGCCGCACAGCACAGCCTGCTCACCAAACAGATCCGTCTCGGTCTCGCACTTAAAGGTGGTCTCCAGAATACCGGCACGAGCACCGCCGATACCGGCGCCGTAAGCCAGAGCGATATCCTCACAATGACCGGTAGCATCCTGATATACAGCTACCAGACAGGGCGTACCCTTGCCCTCTTTGTACTCGGAGCGAACGGTATGACCCGGAGCCTTGGGAGCGATCATGAACACATCTACATCGCTGGGAGGCACGATCTGCTTAAAGTGAATGTTAAAGCCGTGGGCGAAAGCCAAAGCCTTGCCGGCGGTCAGGTTCGGTTCAATGTCCTTTTTATAGATGGAAGCCTGCTTCTCATCCGGGGTCAGGATCATGATAATGTCAGCGGCCTTTGCAGCCTCAGCGGTGGTCATAACCTTCAGGCCAACGCTCTCTGCATGCTTCCAGGACTTGGAGCCCTCGTACAAACCAACAACTACGTCCACACCGCTCTCTTTCAAGTTCAGCGCATGGGCGTGACCCTGAGAACCAAAGCCGATCACAGCAACGGTCTTGCCCTTCAGGTAATCCAGATTACAATCTTCTTGATGGAAAAGTCTTGCTTCTGCCATTGTAGTTTCCTCCTAAAAAATAAGTTTAATTGAAGTCACAGTGTTGTATGATGTCGCTGTGGTTTCTTAACAATTCACATTATATCCTGTATGATGTCTGTTGTCAATAGGCAATTTAAATTTTTTATAGATGCTCCATGGCGTGGAGAATGTGCAGCCGCATGGCGGTGCGGGCGCCCTCGGCATTGCGCTTCTTAATAAAGTCCATAATCAGCCGATCGTCGTTTAGATTATCAGCGCTTACATCCTTGTCCCGGGTCATGACGATCACGCCTTTTTTGATGGCATTGAAAATCACCGGCATAAACTGCTTCACAAACGCATTGTGTGTGGCATTGGCAATGCTCTCATGGAACTTTTGCTCCTCTGCCGTGCGGTCCTCGCCGCTTAAGATCTTCTTTTCCACCTGCTCACCGTAGTAGCAAATAGCGTCAATTTCTTCCTGCGTTGCCCGCTGTGCAGCCAAAAATGCGCAATCCGGTTCAAACATCAGCCGCATCTCAAACAGATCGTCCAAGCCGGAAGCAATATCGCTCAGATCCGCCGAGTCGATCACCGTATTGGCACTGACAAAGGTGCCCTTGCCCCGCCGAATCTCCAACACACCGCTGGTGGTCAAAATCCGAATGGCCTCCCGCAAGGTGGAACGACTAACGCCCAATTCCGCCGCCAGGTCATTCTCATTAGGCAGCTTATCTCCCACCGTAAAGCGGTGCTGGGTCTCGATCATATTCAAAATCTGCTGCGCCGTACTCTCCGGCAGCATTGCCGATCTTGGCATATTCCTCACCTCTGCTCACATCATAACACAAGTTGTATGCAAAAGTCAAGGCGTTGTCTGACATCTTACAATTATAGAACTGATTTTCTGCTGTTCTTTGTTCACCCTGCACGAATTTGCCCTGCGGGGGTTGTAAATTGTGAACAAATGCTATATGATAAGGATATAAATAAGAGAATATATATAATGGAGCGTAAAAAATGAACAAAGCAACCCAATTACGATACAATATGGAGTCCCTATGCATCTATCAATTCAAGACAGACCCGGTGATGCACAGTCTACTGCACCTGCTGCGCAGCATAGAAGACGGCGAGGCTGTGCTGGAGGCGCAAAGTGCCTTTTTCAGCACACTGGCACCTCGAGACACGCTGCGCCGGTATATTTCCAAGTTGATCCTCACCGACGACAATGTATTCAGCAAAGCCGCCGCCGGCGATGCGGCAGACCGTCTGCACCCTGCGATCCTGGATGGTGTAAAAAGCGACCTTGCCAAGCTGGAGGCTATTGCCGACCTGACCCCGGAAGATATTCTGCATGCAGTAGAGAATAAGGATCTGCGGGAAGTGCTGGGCACCCTGCCCCGATGGGAGAACGGCGAAGCGCTGCCGCCCCTGAGCCAAAACTGGGCGGAGCAAACGGAAGCACTGGCTGCATTCCATAAAAGAAATGGCTACGGTCTGTTTGCCAGCTACGCCGCCTTTGAGTGGCGGGATCACGCCCTCTCCCCCATCTCCGCCACGGACCCGATCCAGCTGTCCGATCTGAAGAACTACGAATTGCAGCGGAACCAAGTGGTGGACAATACAGAGAGCTTTGTTTGCGGACTGCCCGCCAACAACGTACTGCTGTACGGTGACCGGGGCACCGGCAAAAGCTCCACCATTCACGCCATCCTGAATGCATACAAAGAACAGGGCCTGCGCATGATCGAGATTCCCAAAAGCGCGGTGGAGGAGTTGTCCCTGATTCGGGAGTACCTGGCGGACAGCCCGATGAAATTTATTATCTATATTGATGACCTAAGCTTTGACAGCCAGGACAACGCTTTTACAGAACTGAAAGCGGCGCTGGAGGGCGGCCTGTCTGCCTGCCAGCCCAATACGCTGATCTATGCCACCTCCAACCGGCGCCACCTAATCAAAGAGAACTTCTCCGACCGGGAGGACGATGTAAACAAAAATGACACCCGCCAGGAACAACTGTCTCTGTCCGATCGGTTTGGGCTGACCATTACCTTTATTAACCCGGACAAAAAGGATTATCTGGACATTGTGGAAAAGATTGCCGCCGATCGTGGCCTGCAAGTGGACGCCCAGCGGCTGGACGCCGCCGCCGAGCAGTGGGCCGTGCGTCGAGGCGGTCGTTCTCCCCGGTGCGCCCGCCAGTTTATCGACCATGTGGAGAGCGCTCTGCGCCGGGGCAAAGAATGGTAAAAATTCGTTCGCAAATTATTAAAAAATTTCATTTTTTGTTTACCGAATTCTAAAATTATGAACAAAAAAACCTGCTATGATAGCAGTATCAAAGAAAAGGAGCGAAAACAATGAGCAAAATTCTGGTAGTGGATGATGAATTAAACATCTGCGAATTACTGAAACTATACTTAGAGAATGAGGGCTACACGGTGTTTACCGCCAACGACGGCCAAGCCGCCGTGACCGCCTTCCAGCAGAAGGCACCGGATTTGGTACTGCTGGACATTATGTTGCCCAAGATGGACGGCTGGCAGGTGTGCCGAGAGATCCGCAAGACCTCTTCCGCCCCCATCATCATGCTCACCGCCAAGGGCGAGACCTTTGACAAGGTGCTGGGACTGGAGCTGGGCGCCGACGACTATGTGGTCAAGCCCTTTGACGCCAAAGAGGTGGTGGCCCGGGTGAAGGCCGTGCTGCGCCGCACCCAAGGCAAAAATGACAACGCCGAGGAAAGCAAGAAAGTGGTCACCTATGACAAGCTGGAGATCAACATTGCCAACTATGAATTGAAAGTCAACGGCGTGCAGATTGACACGCCGCCTAAAGAGCTGGAGCTGATCTACCACTTTGCTTCCAACCCCAACCGAGTCTTTACCCGCGACCAGCTGCTGGACGAGGTATGGGGCTTTGAGTTTTACGGTGACTCCCGCACAGTAGATGTGCATGTAAAGCGCCTGCGTGAAAAGTTAGAGGGCGTCAGCGACAAATGGGAGCTGAAAACCGTTTGGGGCGTCGGCTACAAGTTTGAGACCAAGGAATAAGTAATGGCATTTAAGGATGTACTCGTCGGTAAAAAGCCGGTCAAAAGCAATATCTTTGCCAAATACTTCCTGCTGTTTGCCGCTATCTTTTTGGTCACTCTGACCGTGCTGGGCACCGCCCTGACCCTGATGGTCAATGCCTATTCTCAAAATGAACGCACCAATCTGCTGAAAGAGAATGTGCAAAGCGTATCCGGTACCATCAGTTCCTCACTGATCATGCAGGACATTAACAGTCGCTACAGCGTGGAAAAAGAGCTGATGTGCGAATCCCTGTATATTATTTCCAACTCTATCGACGCAGATGTATTTGTCTGCGATGTGGAGGGTAATATTATTCTGTGTAAGGAGCGGGCCTATTCCACCCCGTATTTTGGGGAGTTTACCACCTGCGCCCTGCACGACAGCTATTCCATCAGTTCTGCACTGCTGCAACGGGTGTACGAGACCGGCACCGTAACCGGGCGTATTACCGTACGCGGTCAAACCAATTATATTGTAGGCACCACCATCGTTAGCGACGGCGATGTGATCGGCTACACCTTTGCGCAGACCCAAACCGGCGTGCAATCCCTGGCACTGGCGGTAATCCGCATTTTCCTGCTCAGCGCGCTGGCCTGTTTGATGCTGGCCTTCATCTGCATTTGGCACCTGACCAAAAAGATGGTGACCCCTTTGCAACAAATGAGCGCTGCCGCCAAGCAATTTGCCATCGGCGACTTCTCTTACCGAGTCAAGGTGCGAGGCTGCGATGAGTTGGCGGATCTGGGCATTGCCTTTAACGATATGGCGGACGCACTGGATAAAACAGAAAGTTCCCGCGCCAGCTTTGTGGCCAATGTGTCCCACGAATTAAAAACGCCTATGACCTCCATTGCCGGGTTTATCGACGGTATTTTGGACGGCACCATCCCCAAAGAGAAGCAAAACTATTACCTGGGACTGGTAAGCACCGAGGTGCGCCGACTGAGCCGCTTAGTGGTGGCCATGCTGAATATGAGCAAGATCGAGTCCGGCGAATTCCAAATGAAGCCCAATAACTATGACATCTCTGACCAAATCATTCGTATTCTCTTGACCTTTGAACAAAAGATCGAGAAGAAGAATATTGAGATCATCGGGCTGGAAGATCTGCAGCCCCAGTACATTGTGGCGGACCCGGATATGATCTACCAAGTGATCTACAACCTGTTTGACAACGCAGTGAAGTTTACCAACGAGGACGGCTTTATCAAGGTCACGCTGGAGGATTTGGGCAGCCAAATTCGTGTAAGTATTAAGAACAGCGGCGCCGGCATTAAGGCCGAGGAGCTGTCCCGCGTGTTTGAGCGCTTCTATAAAGTTGACAAATCCCGCAGCCTGGACGCCAAGGGCGCCGGACTGGGATTATATATCGTAAAAATGATGGTGGAAATGCACTCCGGCAGAATTTATGCCAAGAGTGAAGACGAAAACACCGCGGAATTCGTATTCACCCTACCCAAGGCATTCACCCCCGTCAATAAAAAAGGAGCAAAAGAAGCATGAGCGACTATGAACAGAACCCGATAAACGGCAGCCGGCCTCCGCAGGGGGACAGCCAACCGAACACCGGCTATACGCCATATCAACAACCGGGCACCTATTACACACCCCCCCAACCGGAGCAGTCCCAAACGCCGCCCACCGGCAACAACGGCACCACCTATCACTATGCCTACCACAGCGGCAACCAGCCCGGCGCTGCCTATAACGGCCAGCAGGCCGGTGCCGCAGACCATACCGCCCAGGCACAGCCCACCGGCCAGACTTACGGCACTCCCACAGAGCCGCCGGAGCCGGGCAAGCCGGAAAAAAAGAAGAACAAAAAGACCATTACCATCGTGGTGAGCGTGCTGGTGGTGTGTGTGGTGATCGCCGTTACCGGCATTGTACTGGCAGCCACCGGCGTACTCTCCGGGGATAAGGAAGAAAAAACAGACGGCACCTCCACCTCTCAGGACAGTGGATCTGACACCCAGACCGTCAGCGGCGGCAGCGTGGCAACCAAGGACGGCAGCGGCAACCTGACTGTTGCCGGCGTAGCCAAAAAAGCCATGGACTCCTGCGTGGGTATTACCGTCTATTCCAAGCAGAATTCCTACAGCAACTTCTACGGCTACGGCTCCAATAACAGCTCCGACAGCAGTGACAACCAGCAAGCCAGCGGCGAGGGCTCCGGCGTGATTATGAAGGAAGCGAACGGCAAGACCTATATTATGACCTGTGCCCATGTGATCTCCGACGGCAGCAGCTTTAAGGTGACCCTGAATAACGGCAAAGAATACACCGCCACAATGGTGGGTGCCGACAGCCAAACGGACATCGGCGTGCTTTCCATTGAAGCCACCGGGCTGCAAGCAGCCACCTTTGCCGACAGCAAAGGTCTGACCGTCGGCGAGCAAGTGGTGGCAATCGGCTGTCCCGGCGGTCTGGAATTCAAAAACAGCGTCACCAGCGGCTATATTTCCGCTTTGGATCGCCCGGTGGAAAGCTCCATCGGCTACGACAACGAGTGTATCCAAACGGACGCAGCCATCAATCCGGGCAATTCCGGCGGCGCGCTGTTTAACATGCAGGGTCAGGTGATCGGCATCAACTCCTCTAAGATCGCCTCCACCGAATACGAGGGTATGGGCTTTGCAGTGCCCAGCTCCACCGCTGTGGATACCGCCAACAGCCTGATTAAAAACGGCTATGTAGCCGGTCGTGCCAAGATCGGCGTCACCTACAACACCATTACCAGCTACAACAACGCTGATGCCATTCTCTCCGCCCTGACAGAAAAGGGCTTTAAGAACGCCAAGGGCACCATGGTAATCAACCAAGTAAGCAGCGACTCTGACCTAGCCGGCAAACAGGTAAAGCAGTACGATATGATCGTAGCCGTCAATGGCAAGACCATGACCTCCACTGATGTAATGACGCAGGTGCTTTCCGATAGCAAGCCCGGCGACACCATCAAGCTGACCATTGCCCGCATTGAGAACAACCAGATCAAGACCTTTAAGGTGGATTGCAAGCTGATTGAAAACAAAGGCAATTAACCGCGCATAAAAAAGAAGTGCCGAACCCGTAACGGTTCGGCACTTCTTTTTTATTATTTATTGCTTACAGCTCGGCGATCACTTCCACCTCGCACAGCACACCCTTGGGCAGATCCTTAACGGCCACGCAGGAGCGGGCAGGCTTGGCGGTAAAGTAGGTGCCATACACCTCATTGAACTTGGCAAAATCCGCAATATCTGCCAGGAAACAAACGGTCTTTACTGCCTTATCCAGAGAAGTACCGGCAGCCTCAACCACGGCTTTCAGGTTCTCACACACCTGGCGAGTCTGGGCCTCAATGGTGGTGGCCTCCACATTGCCGGTGGCCGGATTAATGGCGATCTGGCCACTGGTAAACAGCAAATCGCCGGTTTTCACCGCCTGGCTGTACGGACCGATGGCGCCGGGGGCGTTGTTGGTGCTTACATATTCCATAATCATTCTCCTTTATTTCAGCTGCAGACCTCAAAGCCTGCGCTTGTCAATGCCTGTTTGATAGACTCAATGTGGGCGTTGTCCCGTGTCTCAATCCCCAGTTTTAAGAAACAGTCGGTAATATTCATATCCAAATCCGTACTATCGTAGTTGACGCTGACCACATTGGCGCCCTGCTCCGCAATAATGGAGGACACGCCGCTAAGCTGGCCCGGCTGGTCGGACAGTGCAATGGTAATGTCCGCCGTGCGGCCGCCCATCTTCAGCCCGCGCTCAATCACACGGGAAAGAATGGTCACATCAATATTGCCGCCGCTGAGCAGGCAGCACACATTCTTGCCCTCAATATCCGGAATTTTGCCGGCCATCACTGCCGCCACCGGCACAGCGCCTGCGCCCTCTGCAATGAGTTTTTGCTGCTCTAAGAGGGTCAGAATCGCCAGGGCAATCTCATCATCGCTGACGGTAACAATGCCGTCCACATACTGCTTAACAAGTTCAAAGGTGTTATTGCCCGGGGTCTTTACAGCGATACCGTCGGCAATGGTCTGCACCTTGCCAAGGGTCTCAATCTGATCGTCCTGCACCGCATTGAGCATAGAGGGTGCGCCCTGCGCCTGTACGCCGTAAACACGCACACGAGGATTCATCTGTTTAATGGCAAAGGCCACGCCGCTGATGAGACCACCGCCGCCGATGGGCACCACCACCACATCTACATTCTCCAACTGATTCAGGATCTCCAGACCGATGGTACCTTGACCGGCAATCACATCTTCATCATCAAAGGGATGAATAAAAGTGTAGCCTTTCTCCTCTTTCAGCTCCAGCGCTTTTTTGTAAGCGTCATCATACACGCCCTTGACCAGGCACACCTGGGCGCCATAGCGCTTGGTGGCCTCCACCTTGCTGATGGGCGCGCCGTCCGGCAGGCAGATCAAAGACTGAATACCATTCTTGGTAGCAGCCAGTGCCACGCCCTGGGCATGGTTACCGGCGGAGCAGGCAATCACGCCCCGCGCCTTTTCCTCATCGGTCAGCTTGCTGATCTTATAGTAGGAGCCCCGGATCTTAAACGAACCGGTGACCTGCAAATTCTCTGTTTTTAAATACACATTTGTACCCGGGTGAATATTGGGCGCCAGGATCATATCCGTCTCACGGATCACCTCACGCAACACCTGGGAGGCCTGATACACTTTATCCAGCGTCAACACAAACATTCCTTCTTTCGACTCTATATATAATATAAGATTTTAATACGCTGCCTGGGTTTTGTCAACACTTTTTGTGCCCGTCCAGGTCCACCGGCAGTTCCCGGTTGGCAGTTACCGTATCCGGGGTCACCCGGCAGTCCACAGCTCGCACCTCTACACCGGCAGCTCGGGCGTCACGCAGTGCCCGGCAAAAAGCCGGATCCGTCTCCCAGTTGGGTCGGAAAGCGGTGCACCCGCCCATCTGCACAATAAGAAGCGCCATGGCACGGTAGCCTTGCGCCACCGCCTGCACCAGCTCTCCCATGTGCTTGGTGCCCCGAACAGTGGGTGCGTCCGGGAACACTGCCCACGCTCCCTGCCGCAGGGTCACGCCCTTCACCTCCACAAACAGCCGCTGTTGGTCATTTTCCGCATAAAAATCCAGCCGAGAGGTGCCAAAGCGCACCTCCGGTTGCACCAAGTTAGGCGACGACAAGATCGTCCCGGCGCGCAGTAGCTCCCCGGCCACCTGATTGGGCGCCGCCGCATCCATATTCACCAGGCCAAAAGGCGTTTCCACCGTCACCAGGTCGTAGGCGGTCTTACGATTTGGGTTGCTGCTTTTTTCCAAATACACCGTAGCGCCGGGCACCAGCAATTCCCGGCAACGGCCGGTGTTCTTCACATGCACCGTCTCTAGCATACCGTCCACCGTACAGTGGGCAATAAACCGATTGGGCCGCTCCAAAAACACCGCTTTATGAATATCTGAATACTGCATACATACAGCCTACCCTACCGGCGACCATTTGTCAATCCCCCGGCAAGTTTCCGCTATTTTCTATTGACTTTGCCGGTCAACTCCTATAAAATGGAAAGTGATATTATATGTTGGAGGACACCCACATGACCAAGATGAAAAAGATCCTTGCTGTGGCTCTGTGCATACTGCTGCTGGGCAGCGTATTTGCCGGCTGCTCCGGCAAAAAAGCAGAACAGACCACGGAAATTACAGACGAAACCCTGCTGATCGCCTACACAGCAGACAACGCCCCCTTCTTCCAGATAGATGAAAAGGGCAACGCCAGCGGGTTTGAGGCCGACCTGATCGCTAAGATTTTTGACAGCATTAAGGACGACTGCAAAAACTACGCCTATGTGAAGGTGGAGCCGGGCTACCGCCTGGGTGAGGAGACCGCCTATACAGACAAGGACGGCAAGACCTATATTGCCTACATGGCCGTAGGCGGACTGCAAAAGAACGACGGCACCAACAACGAGGATTACAGTTTCACCAACACAGTCATCAGCAACCGAGTGGTGACCTTGGTAAAGAAAGACAGCAAGATTAAAGATTACAGCAATCTGGGCGGCGCCAAGCTGGCTGTGGTGAGCAAGGCAGCGCAGAATGCACTGGCAGATAACGCCGTGATCGCCGATCGCAGCGCAAAGACCACCACCGTTTACAAGACGGCACAAGCGGCCTTTACCGCTCTGTACCAAGATAAGGCAGACGCTGTGGTCATCGACGAGTTTGACCTGCGCACCTTGGACTTTGTCTTAGACGGAAAGAAACAATCCTTGTCTGACTGGACCACAGAGCTGAGCGGTCAGTTGGACACGGTGGAATACGCCTTTGCCACCGCCAAGTATGACCGACTGAAGGACGATATCAACGAGGCGCTGCTGGAGCTGAAAGACCCCAAGTACAACGACAAAGACGAATTCACTCCCATTGTGGAGCAATACTTTGGCTACAACGCCTCCAACTTCTCATACACCCCTGCAGACAAATAAGCAGCGTACATCACTCACACCTGTGGCCACCCCACAGGTGTTTTCTGTAAGGAAAGCATAAACAGAATTTGGCACCCTTTGTAGCAAGAGGTGACTCCCCGCAGTGCGGGGAGATGTCGCGTAGCGACGAGGGGACGGGCACCGGTTAGGTGCTGGCGCGCTTGCGCGTCTGAGGGGATAAAACAAGCTCTAATTGCCCTTGCAATCTAAAAAAACCGCCTGACCTACCGGTCAAGCGGTTTTCCTTTTTTATACGCTTATACGGGTATATACTCTACTGCGTCCACCGGCACACCGTCCCGGTAATACACCCGGGGCACCCGGCGGGCAATGCGGCAGGGCAGCTCATAATTGAAACTGTGCGCCAGACCGGACACCTCCTCCATACTGAGGGTTTCGTTGCCGTCCGTTCCCACCAAGGTTACCGGCGTACCTACTTGCACACCGGGTATCTCCGTCACGTCCACCATAAACTGGTCCATACACACACGCCCGAGAATCAGTGCGCGCTTGCCGCCAATGAGCACCTGGCCCATGCCGGATAAGCAACGGGGATAACCGTCTGCATAACCCACCGGAATGGTAGCGACTCGGCGGGGAGATGGAGTGGTGTATGTACCGCCGTAGCTGATCTCCCGTCCCGGCTCCAAGGTCTTTACATGGCTGACCCGAGCCACCCAGCGCAGCACAGGCTGCAAGGGCAACAGGGATTTGTCCACCTCTTCCGAGGGATACAGTCCGTACAAAATAATCCCCGCCCGCACCATATTAAAGCTGCCGCCCAGGCGCATAATCCCGGCGGAATTGTTCAGGTGTTTAATCGGGATTTCCACCCCACGCTGCTCCAGCAAATCGCAAAACTGCAAGTACCGCTGCCGCTGGGCCTCCGCCTTAACAAAGCTGGTTTCGTCCGCCGTGGCAAAGTGGCTGAAAAGCCCCTCCGGGAAAATCCCCGGCAAATCGCAAATGGCCTTGCAAATATCCGCGCTCTCTTCATTCACCTGGAAGCCGATACGGCTCATACCCGTGTCCAGTGCAAAGTGAAAAGGCACCTGCTTACCCTGGCGCACCGCCTCCGCCGACAGCGCCTTGGCTGCCTCCATGGAGAAGATTGGCAGTCGCACATTTTGTTCTACCGCCCGAGGAAAATCGTCCGGAAATACCGGTCCCAATACCAAAATGGGCAGGGTTACACCTGCTCGGCGCAGTTCCAATGCTTCTTCAATACAAGCCACACCGTAAAAATCAAAGTTCTCTTCATACCGGCGGCCGATATATGCCGCACCGTGACCGTAAGCGTCCGCTTTAATCACACCCAGCAACTTCGTATCCGGCCCGATCTTTTGCCGAATGGCGGCAATATTCGCCTCCAGTGCATTCAAGTTGATCTGCGCTTGGGTACGCTTATACATCTGCAATCACCTCCGCCAAAGGCGCAACGGCAATGCCATTCTCTGCAAAGGCGCTGCGCAGCGCCTGCACAAATTCCAGTGCACGGGCACCGTCGCCGTGAACACACACCGAGTGCGCCACCACCGGAATATCCTCACCGGTATAAGCCGTCACTTTCTGTTCTTTAACCATACGCACCACCCGGTCAATGGCCGTGGCGGTGTCTGTAATCATGGCGCCGGGCTTGCGCCGATCCCGCAGGCTGCCGTCCGCCTCATAGGCACGGTCGGCAAACACCTCGCAACCAAAGGACACGCCCTGCTCTTTCGCTGCCTGTTGCAGACAGGAGCCCGCCGGTGCCAGCAGCACCAGCGCCGGGTCAAAATCCCGCACCGCGCGGGTCACCGCCCGCGCCAGTTCCAAATCCTTGCAAGCCATATTGTACAAAGCACCGTGGGGCTTCACATGCTGCAAAGCAACGCCGTTTGTCCGGCAAAAGCCGGCAAGCGCGCCAATCTGATACAGCACATCCCCATAGGCCTGGTCCGGGGTCACCGCCAGCTGCCGCCGACCGAACCCCACCAAATCCGGGAACCCGGGGTGGGCGCCCACCGCCACACCCTGCGCCCGGCAGGCTGCCACCGTGGTCCCCATCACAGAGGGGTCACCGGCATGGAAACCGCAAGCCACATTGGCAGAGGACACCAGCGCCAGTACCCGATCATCCGACCCGATGGTGTAGGCGCCAAAGCTCTCGCCCAAATCCGAATTCAAATCCACTTTATACATAAATCAAGCTCCAAAAAATCAATATTTCAGCATGGTATTGGGCACATCGGTAATGAGCATGTGCCCCGGTGCATGGGTAATGGCAAAGGGCACCTTGGCCGCCATCACCGCTGCCTGAGGGGTTACCCCACAAGGCCAAAACACCGGCACCTCGCCCGGTCGAATGGTCACGCTGTCGCCGTAATCCGGGCAGTGCACATCGGCAATGCCAATGGCTGCCGGGTCGCCAATCTGCACAGGCGCGCCGTGCACGCGGGGCATGGCGGAGGTGACCTGCACGCTGCGCACCACCAAATCATGGGGAATGGGACGCATGGAAACCACCATATTGCCGTGGAATACGCCTGCAGGCTCCAGGGCCAAATTGGTATTGAACATGGGCACATTGCGCCCTTCTTCAATATGCCGCACCGGCACCCCCGCCTGCAAAAGCTCACTTTCAAAGCTAAAGGAACAGCCGATAAGGAAGTACACCAAATCGTCCTGCCAATAGGCGGAAATATCCGTTACTTCTTCCACCAGCTCCCCTGCCCGCCAAATACGGTACTTGGGAAAGGCGGTACACACATCGTCACCGCGGGCCATGGCGCCCATTTGGCGGCAGCCCGCTTCGCCCACCTCTAAAATGGGGCAAGGTCGGGGATTGCGCATACAAAAAAGCAAAAAGTCAAAGGCCTGTGCCTTCGGCAAAATGCAAAGGTTGGCCTGGGCATATCCGGCGCACATGCCGGAGGTCTGGCCCTGTAGCTTGCCTGCGCTGATCAGCGCCCGCACATCCCGAGGCGCCCAATCGCTGTAATCCATTCTATATCCTCCTATGCCGCAAGGCAATATTTTTTACCAAAAAAGCAAATTGTCCAGCCATTTTTCCTGCTGTCGGGCGATCTTCTCTGCCTCTTGCACCGTAATGGGCACAAAACGCACCGCATCCCCCGGCCGTGCCTGCGCCAACAGCGACACATCGCAGCCAATCACCGTAGCGATCTTGGCATAGCCGCCCACCGTTTGGTGATCACTCATCAGTACAATGGGCTGACCGCTGCCGGGCACCTGCACACTGCCCCGTACAATCCCGTCAGAGCAAATATCCACTCCACCGTCTGCCGTCAGTGCTGAACCCTCCAGCCGCAGGCCCATACGGTCGCTCTTTGGCGTCACGATATAAGGCTTGCTGTAAAAATCCTTCCGTGCAGCCGGGTCAAATCGGGCTGCCTGAGGTCCGTCAATACACCGCAGCGTAAACGGCGGCGCAAAGGTCACCGGCGGAATATGCCAAGGCGTCGGATCGCCGATAGGCAAACAAAAATCGCCGGTGGTCAGCACATCGCCTGCTTGCAGGGCGCGACCGTCCAGTCCGCCCATTTGAATTTTCAGATCCGTGGAGCGGCTGCCCAACACCACCGGCACATCCATGCCGCCGGACAGTGCTAAATAGCACCGCAAACCGGTGCGGGCAGCGCCCAGTTGCAGACGGTCGCCACTGCGCACCCCATAGGCACGGTAATTTTCAATGGGTTTTCCATTTAATGTGGGGGCAAAGTCGCCCCCTGCCAGAGCAAAATAGCCCTCTCCGGCAAACCGGGCAGAAATACCGGTGAGCGTCATCTCCAGTACCGCACAGCCTCGGCAGTTGCCCACCAGCCGATTGGCAATCTGCATAGAAGTTAAGTCCATCGCCCCGCAGGTGCAAAAGCCCAAGTGTGCCACCCCGGTGCGCCCCAGGTCCTGCACAGTGGTCAAAGCACCGGGGGCGTCGATCATCAGTCGCATACCGGCACCTCCTCCACCTGTACCGTATAAGTGCCCGCTGCCACTGCCCGAGCGATTTCTTCATACTCGGCAGGCGAGATGGGCACAAAATGCACCAAATCCCCTGCCCGGTACAGGATCGGCTCCTGCCGCTGCCGATCAAATACAGACACCGGTGTGCGCCCCAGCAGCTGCCAGCCGCCGGGAGAAGCCAGCGGGTACACCCCGGTCTGCGCACCACCGATTCCCACACTGCCCGCAGGAATACAGGTGCGTGGGCTGTCCAGCCGCGGCGTATGCAGCCGAGGGTCCAGCCCCCCTAAATAGGCAAAGCCGGGCAAAAAGCCCAGCATATAAATCAAATAATCCGGTGCACTGTGCAGCGCAATTACTTCCTGCGCAGACAGACCGCTGTGGTGGCAAACAAAGTCCAAATCCGGCCCATAGTCGCCGCCGTAACACACCGGCAGCCGAAACACCCGCCGCCGATCCTGCCCGGCCACAGACAGACTGTCCAGCAGTCGCCGCAGTTGCCGCTGCAATGCCTTTGCAGAAATCACCGTGCAGTCATAGCACACGGTCAGATCCGCATAGGCGGGGATCAAGTCTGTAATCCCACGCAGGCCGGCGCTGCCAATGGCTCCTTGCAGGGCGGTGACCCGGCGATTGATTGCCGGGTCGATTCCGTCCCCCAAGTGCACGGTAAGGGCGCCCTCGCCGCACTGTAAAAAGGAATAGTCCATCGATTATTCTCCGTAATAGCCGTCAAAATAGCCCTTGGCAATGGTGTCTGCAAACCAGCCACTGGTCTTTTGCACCACCTTGGGCGGGTAGCTGATCAGCTCTTTCATTAACTTCACCAACGGCAGGTTGATGCTGCGGCCAAAGCCGTCTATGCTGGGAATATTGCGCCCATACATATCCAAAAGCCCGGCTCGCGCCGCCTCCTCCATGGCCCGCTGCTGCACCTCCTCAGACTGGAACAGATCCGCATTACCCAGCAAATATGCCGTAGCTGCCATCATGGCATTGCAACCCCAGTCAGAGCAAGTAGCAGTAATCAGGTTATCCGCTGTGCTTTCCACCAAAATACCGCCGCCGCAGGCGCATTCGCACTCACCGTCGTCTGCATGGGGCACATATTTGCGGATATGGTCGCCGATGGCCGCCATACCGATCTCGTTGCCCAAATCACCGATGGAAAGATTGTAAATGCCCCGCGCCTTGCAAGCGTTAAAGAGCACATCGCTCTTGGCCTCCAGCTCCGTTAAGCATTTGCCCACCGCATTATGGTACGCACCCTTGGCATTGCGCCCGGGTGCCTCATTGGTGATCACCGCCGCCGGAACGCCTTTTGCCAGCAGCGCCTCTGCCTGGGCAGGCGCCTCTCGGTCGTCCTTGGTAAAGGGCACGGCGCACATAGAGAACGGGTATTCCTGCGCCTCTTCTACCGTGTCATACAAATGGAAACCCAGTACCATGGCCAACCGCCGCACCGCCTCCATACATTCCTCCGGCACCACCAGTACCGGGGTGCAGTCAAAGGCTTTAATCAGGAAGCGCGCCAGCATCATAGAAGACACCATGCCGTCCGTCTCCGGCTGCTTCCAGGGCAACAGTACAAAGCCGGTGATGATATATACCAAATCGCCCGAGTGGATATGCGCCACCAGACCCTTGGCCGCATGCACAGACAGCGGCTCTCCGGCATAGTCCCTAGCCGCCCGGTACAGAATACGGCACACACCGTACCCTCGCGGATCCAGGGTCATTAAGCTGTCCAAATTCTCACCGATATTATACAGTGTCAGTTCTTCATTGGTCATTGCAGTCGTCCCCTCTCGTCCGATTTAGCGGGCCGTTGCGTCCATAAAGTCCGCTACCAGAGCGTCCTGCAAATCTTTCAGCATCTGCGGCGCTTTACCGCCCACCGGTTGGCCGTCAATACTCTCTGCTGCCAGGCAGAAGGAACCGGAGGAGGACACGATGACCTCATCCGCCGCCATCATCTCTGCCACAGTAAAGGGCGTTTCATCTACTGCGTAGCCCAGTTTCTTGCACATTTTGATCAAATGGGCACGCGCAATACCCGGCAGAATATAATGATCGGTGGGATGGGTCTTAAACACGCCGTCCTGAATAATAGACACATTGGAATGTGCGCACTCGGTGACAATATCGCCCCGATGGAACACGGACTCATCGCACCCGGCCACCGCCGTGCGCTGGGCTGCCATACAAGAGGGCAGCAGATTCAAAGTCTTAATATTGCAATGGAGGAAACGCGTATCCTCCGTGGTAATCAGATTGATTTTTTTATAAGTATCCTGTACAGAACAGGGGGTCAGCACGATCCACAAATTGGCCGGTACTTTGTCCGGATCCGGATACGCGTGGTTGCGCATCGCGGTGCCACGGGTCACCTGCCAATAGACGAACTGCTCGCCGCAGTCCACCTTTTCCACCATCTCCGTAAGCAGGGCGCCCATCTCCGCCTTGGTCTGCGTCAGGCGAATACCCAAAAGTGCCGCACTGTTATAGAAACGATCCAGATGCTCATCCAGCGCATAAATCACATGATTGCGGCTGTAAGTGGCATCATAGCAACCATCGCCGAAAAAGCACACACGATCCAGCATGGGCACCTGCATTTCCTCCAGCGGGCCAAACTTGCCGTTGTAGTAACCTAAATTCTCCATATCGCATATCCTCCAAAAAAAGACAATAGGGCACCAAAGCCGAAAAAGCTCCGTTGCCCTTATCTAATACTATATCACTTTCCGGCGCAAAAGTAAAGATGACCGGAAGATAATCAGCACACGGCGTTTATCCAACTACCGTCCGACACCGAATTATACCCGGTTGCCGACCAGGATCGCGCCCCTTTTGCAAAAGCCGCATACAGTATATCAGCATTTGTACGCAAAATTTGTCAAACCCTGCGGTAAACCGTCACACCCGGCAGATTTGTATAAAAAATCCACAAATTTCCAATTTTTTTCTCAATTTGGTTGACATTACCAGTCGAATTCTCTATTATTAGAGCTGAAACAGCAGAAAAAAATAAGCGCCTGCAATGCCTGCTGCTTTGAGAAATGAAAAAAGGACGGAAAAATCATGCTTATTGAAGAACTCGCTCAGGAATATCGAACACAATATAATGTTTTGTGCGCCAAAATGGACGGACTGCGCCCACTGCTTTCCGTCTATGGCGGAGAGGATCTGTACCGCCTGCGCAGAAAGCTGCGCACCTACTACGAAATGGCCTGCGAATGCCGCCACATTGCTAACATACTGGAAAGCTACTACGATGAGGAGGACGGCGTATGACAGATATGATCGAAAACTGCTGCTTTGCCTCCCCGTCCCAAACGGAGCCGGACACCCAAACCATCACCCGCCGTGCCTTACTGGCCGTGTTGCCCATGGTGCTGGAACAGGAGCTGAGCCCACGGCAGCGCACCTGCCTGCGTGCTTTTTATGTAGACGGCAAAAGCCAAACGGAAATTGCCCGGAGGCTGGGTCTGTCTCAAGCTACGGTCAGCTACCATATCCATGCAGCAAAGGCGGCAGCCAACCGGCTGCTGCACTACTGCCAAATTGCCGTGGCCAAGGCCAATGACTGCTGGCTGGAAGCAGAGAACAACGGACTCTGATCCCTCTATCTGCACAGACGATACAGCAGCGGCAAGTCTGTGAACGCCCGGGGCGTTACCGCCGCCAACACCTGAAAAGCGCACCTGCACACGGTGCGCCGCAAAAAAGAACAGCGCACCTCAGTTCATCCTATGAGGTGCGCTATATTTTGTGTGTATTTTTATGTATACATCAGAATGGCGATCAGGAAAAAGACGGCATAGAGCACCACCTGATGGCCCATATAGACCCACAAGCTGTTGCGCCCCAGCCAGCACAGCACCCGGCTGTGGCGGCGGTAAAAAGGCGCCGGCAGACGGCCGTCCCGCACATAGGTCCCGGCAAAGGCCCCCAACAGAAATAAAAAGAACCAAGGGATCAAAGCAAAATAGTCGGCGGACCGGAAGCTGCTGTTAAAAAAGCCCAAAGGCATCAGCCAGTTGGTACGAAACAGCGCCGCAGGCAAATGCACCAAACCAAAGACCATGGTATGCTCCGGCTCACTGACCCCATAAGTCAAAAAGAACAGCAAACCGCAAACAAGCATGCCCAAACGTGGCGAAATCTTCTTCATCACCGGCAGCAGCAGACCGGTGAGGATCATGCAGCAGCCCAGGCAGGAAAGAATACCAAAGTAGATTTTCGCACCGGTCATGCCCATCAGCGGCAGTATCCAAACGGTAACCCCGGTGATCACCAAACCGCAGCCCAGCACCACTGCGCCTCGGCGTACCGGATTACGGGACAGGCGGGAGCAAATGCCGGATATCAGAATAAACAGCCCCCAAAAGATAGGCTGCACGGTACACAGAGCGTCAAACACTCGGTAGCCCCAGGACAGCTGTAACACGTCGCCCACATCTAAAAAGGCGTGGTGCACCACCATACAGAGAATGGCAAAGCCCCGTAGCTCGTCCAGCAAATAAATGCGGGGACGGGCAGATTTGGGCTGTTTTTGGCGTTTTTGTCTCACCAGAGCACCTCCTATACCAAGGCTTTGGGTTATTTTACCACAAAAGCGGTGGTTTGTACACGCAATTTTTAACACACCGTGGCAAAGAATTGCGCTTTATAATTGTATATGAAATGGAAGTGTGCTATAATACGGTGAAGTCTTAAAAATACAGAAAACGGCGATCCGCCGAGAGGAGCATGTATATGAAAACCGCTGTGGGCGAAGTGCAGGGCGAGGCCCTGACCCTTGTAAACACCACCAACACTGCCATTGCCGCCGAGTCCGGCTCGCTGCCGGTACTGGGCACCCCCTTTATGCTGGCCCTGATGGAAAAGGCCACCTGCGAGGCGGTGGCAGACCTGCTGGAGGACGGTGAGACCACCGTGGGCACGGCCATGAACATTACCCACATCAAGGCCAGTGCCATCGGTGAGGTGATCACCGCCAAGGCTACACTGACAGAGGTGGACGGGCGCAAGCTCACCTTCCATGTAACCGCCCGCAACGACAAAAATGAGCTGGTGGGCAGTGGCACCGTAGAGCGCTTTGTGGTACTGGCGGAAAAATTCTTAAGAAAGGTCGAGGGAAAATGAGATTTTCTGCGGTAATCTTTGACTTTGACGGTACGCTGTGCGACACCGGCCCGGGCATTATGAACAGCGCCGCCTATGCGCTGGAGGCCTACGGCTTTGAAGTGCCCCGGGAGCCTGGCGCCCTGCGCTGCTTTATCGGGCCGCCACTGCTGGTGACCTTTCAGGAGCAATTCGGCGCAGATGCAGCCACAGCCCAGGCACTGGTACAGAAATACAGAGAACGCTACAACGGCGCCATTCTCAATGAGAGCATGCTTTACCGGGGTATTGTGACCTTGCTGGAGAACTTAAAAGCGGCAGGCATACGCATTGGCATCGCCTCCTCCAAGCCCAAGCGCTACATTGACCAGCTGCTGGCACACTTTACCATTGACAAATTCTTTGACGCAGTGTGCGGCGTGGATTTTAAGACCGACTGCGAAAGCAAGGCCAGCATTATCGCCCGCTGCCTGCAAGAGCTGGGGGCCGCCCCGGAAAAGGCACTGATGGTAGGCGACAAAAGCTACGACATCAATGGCGGCAAGGCCAACGGCTTAAAGACCGTGGGCGTAAACTGGGGCTACGGCAGCAAGTTTGAATTTATTGAAGCCGGCGCCGATTTTCAAGCGGAGAAGCCCATGGACATTGAAGCCATTGCGCTGGGCTTTTTTGAGCAAACGGAGGAATACGGCGGCATTTATAACGGCCGCATTCTCACCCTTCACTGCGACACGGTGACTATGGTGGACGGCGCGGAGGAAAAGCGGGAGGTTATCGACCACCCGGGCGGCGTAGCCGTAGCCGGACTGACGGAAAACAACGAACTGCTGCTGGTGCGCCAGTTCCGCTATCCTTACAAAGAGATTTTGCTGGAGATCCCCGCCGGCAAGCTGGAAAAGGGCGAGGATCCCTTTGAAGCAGGCAAGCGGGAGTTCAAAGAGGAATGCGGCGCTACGGCAGACAGCTACTTTTCCCTGGGTGAGGTGTACCCCTCCCCCGGTTACTGCGGCGAGATCATTCACCTGTACGGCGCTGCCGGGCTGCACTTTGGGCAGCAGCATTTAGATGAGGGCGAGTACCTGGATGTGGTGCGCATGCCTCTGGACGAAGCGGTGCGCCGGGTAATGACCGGTGAGATCAAAGACGCCAAAACCGCCATCGCCATTCTGAAATTAAAGGAACGAATCAATCCATGATCTATTTAGACAACGCAGCTACCACCCGACCCTGCCCGGCCTGTGTGGCGGCCGTGAGCAGCATGCTCACCGACCACTTTGCCAATCCCTCCAGCCTGCACGGTCCGGGGATTGAAGCCATGAAAGAGATCATCGCCGCCCGCAGCGCATTGGCAGACGCTCTGGGGGTGGAGCGGGACACGCTGACTTTCACCTCCGGCGGCACGGAGGCCAACAACCTGGCTTTGTTTGGTGCAGCCTATGCCAACCGGCGGCGGGGCAAGCGCATTGTGACCACCGCCATAGAGCACGAGAGCATTATACAAACCGCCGACCAGTTGGAGGCAGAGGGCTTTGAGGTCATTCGCCTGCAACCGGACAAAACCGGCAATATTACAAAACAGCAGATTGAAAGCGCCATCACTCCGGACACCATTTTGGTCTCCGTCATGCGCATCAACAACGAAGTGGGCAGCATTCTGCCGGTGGAGTGCATTCGCCGGGCGGTACAAAAGGCCGGCGCACCGGCGCTGATCCATACCGACTGTGTGCAGACTTTTGGCAAGGTGCCCCTGCGGCCGGACAAGCTGGGGGTAGACCTGATGACCGTCACCGCCCACAAGATCCACGGTCCCAAGGGGGTAGGCGCTTTGTATGTGCGCAAGGGCGTGCGTATTCTGCCCCGCACTTTTGGCGGCGAGCAGGAGAAAAAATTGCGGCCGGGTACGGAGGCAGCGCCCCTGATCGCCGGGTTTGGCGCTGCGGTATCGGCACTGCCGGATCTGCGTGCGCAAAACGCCGCCGTCAAAGAACTGAACGCTTATACGAAGGAACGGCTGGCGGAGATCCCCGGTCTGACCTTTAACAGCGGCGACCAGGCCTCGCCCTATATCATCAATATTTGCGTTCCCACCTTTATGCGCAGCCAGACCATTATTCAGGAGCTGTCCGCCAACTACGGCATTTGCGTCAGCAGCGGCTCCGCCTGCGCCAAGGGCAAGCGCTCCCATGTGCTCACCGCCATGGGGCTGCCAGAGCAGGTGATTGACAAATCCATTCGTCTAAGCTTTAGCGGCCAAAGCACGCAGAGAGAAGCAGACGCCTTTGTAGACGCGCTGCGCGACCTGGTAAAAAAACACCCAAAGGAGTAACCTATGCGAGAGATCGTACTGATTAAAAACGGCGAGTTGGCACTAAAGGGACTGAACCGCAGTTCCTTTGAAGATGTGCTCATTAAGAATATGCGTCGCCACCTGGCGCCCTTGGGCACCTTCCAGTTTACCAAGAGTCAAAGCACCATTATGGTGGAGCCGGAGAACCCGGACACGGACCTGGACGACACGGTAGACGCGCTCACCCGCGTGTTCGGCATTGCCGCCCTGTCCCGGGCCGCCGTGTGTGAAAAAGATATAGAGGACATTGCAGCCACGGCACTGGAATACCTAAAGGAGCCGCTGAAGGACGCCAAAACCTTTAAGGTAGAAGCCAAGCGCAGCGACAAAAAATTCCCCATGAAATCGCCGGAGATCTGCCGAGAGATGGGCGGTCGTATTCTGCGCCGCTTTCATCATCTCAAGGTAGATGTACATAACCCGGACATTACCGTTACCGTAGAAGTACGGGATCGCTACGCCTTTGTGCGGGGCAACAACCTGCACGGCGCAGGGGGTATGCCCACCGGCTCCGGCGGCCGCGCGGCGGTGCTCATCAGCGGCGGTATTGACTCTCCGGTGGCCTCTTATATGATGGCCAAGCGGGGAATTGAATTGGTAGCCGTGCACTTTGCCTCGCCCCCGTACACCAGCGAGCTGGCAGAAATGAAAGTGATGGAGCTGCTGAAGAAAGTAGCCCGATACAGCGGCTGGATCACCACCTTTGTGGTGCCGTTTACGGAAATCCAGGAGCAGATTCGGGACAAGTGCCCGGAGGAATACTTTACCATTATTATGCGCCGCGTGATGATGATGATCAGCGCCCGCATTGCAAAGAGTCAAAACTGCCACGCCCTGATCACCGGCGAATCCGTAGGGCAGGTAGCCAGCCAAACCATGTACGCCCTGGCGTGCACGGACTGCGCAGCGGATATGCCGGTGTTCCGTCCCTGTATCGGTATGGACAAGGACGAGATCATCGCCATCTCCCGCAAGATCGATACCTTTGAGACCTCTATTGAGCCCTACGAGGACTGTTGCACCGTCTTTACCCCCAAGCACCCGAAGACCAAGCCCCGGCTGGATGATGTGCTGAAAGCCGAAGCAAATATGGAGAATTTGGACGAAATGATGGACCGGGCCGTGGCCGGCGTAAAGAAAGTTGTGATCAAATAATGGAGCCGCGCAAGGATCCCAACGAGGAGATTGACCGCATTTTAGCCGACTTTCAGCAAAGCCGCACCCGGCGGCAAGCAGAGGCGCCGGCAGAGCCGCCTGTTCCGGCAAAAGAAGGGAACGCGCCGTCAAAAAAAGAAAAGCCCTCCAAAGAAGCAAAGCCGCCAAGAAAGGAAAAAGCGTCCCGCCGCCCGCTGGGCAAAAAGCAAAAGCGGGGGCTGTGGATTGCCTTGGTGTGCCTGGCAGTGGCTGTGGCACTGGCCTTTGCTCTTCCCGCCATACAAAGCAGCCGCCAAAACGCCTACTTAAAGCCCTACGAGACCAAGTACGGCATTCACTACCCGGCAGGTATGCTGGAGCAATATTGCGACGCCTACGGCAAGGATCGGCAGATTGCCGGTTTTCTGACCTACGGCAGCAGCGGCGAGATCACCGTGTCCAAGACCAAAAATGAGAGCCAGCCGTACCTGGATAACAACAGCGACTTTTTGCACTTTGGGTTTAACACTGTAATCTATGGCAGCCCGCAGCAGCTGACCGGGCTGGAAGCCGCCTATGGCAGTGCTGCCGCCTGCAACAACAGCGGCACCACCCTCACCTATAATTCCCTGTTTGAGACCGGGCAGTGGCAGGTGGTGGGCGCCCTGTATGTGAACACCAAGGCCAAGGACGACAACGGCTACTGCTTCCCTTACAATGTGACCGGAAACATGACGGCCGACAGCTACAAGCAATTCTACGCCCGACTGACCAACCGTATGATCTATACCAGCAACCGCACCTTAAATCGGGCGGATCACCTGCTGACCATTGCCACGGACAGTGCGCTGCACCCGGGGTGGAAATTTGTGTTGGTGGCCGCTAAGGACGGCGAAGTGCGAGATGTGCGGGATGTGCAAACGCCACAGTACCCGCAGGCGTACTTTGACAAGAAAGGGAAAAAGAACCCTTATGCGCCCTTTAACAAATGGTATCCGGAAATCTATGTGAGCAACGGCGAGCAAACCTCCCGCCAAAACAAAAAAGATTACCAAACAAAATAAAAAAAGCCCCGACGGGATTTGCGTTTCGTCGGGGCTTTTTTCGGCTTCTGTTTTAGATTTTCACATCAGCATAGATGGGATAGTGGTCGGACATGGCGTCCATCGCCCCATCTGAGAGAATCCCATAGCATCGCACCTTGGCGGTGCCGGTCAAAAAAATGTGGTCGTAGGTAGGTGCAGAGGCTTTTTTGTTGTTGCCGCTTTTGGTCTTGGCGGCCAAGGCTTTGGTGTCCTGCATCTTTTTTGACAGGCGGCTGTAAATCTCCGGCGCATCATACACCGGGTCATACCCGCCGCCGTCCATGGCATTAAAGTCGCCGCAGGCAAACACCGGGCACTTATACTGTGCCTCCAGGGATTTGGCAAGTGCCGCGGCCTGGTCTGCCTGGCTTTCCATCACCGCCCGCTCCGCCTTTTCCTCTCCGCTGCGGATCAGGTCCAGATGGGTGGAAGATACAATATATTTTTCGCCGGACCGATTGTTCCGGAACAGTCCCCACACAATGCGGCGCAAGCGCGCATCATCCCCCCGGTCATAGGCCACATCGCCTTGCTCCAGCAGGGTTACCCGATCGCTGTCATACAGCAGACCGGTCATGCGTACCAGCGCACCGGTACGCACCGGGTACAGCAGCTTATAGCTGCCCCGGTTCTGCATCAAACAACAGTACCACTGGTCGCTCATCTCCTGCACGGCCACCACATCCGGCCGGTAGGTGTCCAGCACCTGCAAAAACATTTTGGCCCGCTTGTGCGCGTCCGTGCCGCCCCAGCTCTCATAATGCACCAGCAAATTGGCACTCATAATGCGGGCGGATGTATCCTTGGCACGCTTGGCGTTCGCCTTGCCGATGCTCTCCTGGAACTCCTCGCTAACCATATAATCCGACAGATCACCTCGGCTGCGAATCACCGCCGGCACGGCAATAGCCGTACTCACTGCTGCCACCAGAACCAGCGACAGCAGGGCGCAAAAAAAGCGCCGCAAAAACTTTCTCATAATCTTCCTCCGCAGTATGTTCTCCATACCTATTATACACAAGCCGGCGTTCCATTTCCACCCTACGGCAAAAATAAAAAAGTATTGACTATTTTACTTAGGCGTTGTATATTTGTTATACTTATTATAGAAAGAAAAAACGGCGAGAATCGCCAAGTGGAGAATAACGATGATGGAAGAAGCAAAAAAGAACAAGCCCCTGCGCCTGCTGACGGTGCTGCTGTCTGTGGCGGCCGTAGCTGCCATGTTGTGGTGCGCGCCGTACTTTAAGGACGATTGGGCCTGGGGCAGCCAGGTGGGACTGGATCGACTGCAAAGCCACTTCACAGGTTACAACGGCCGGTATCTGGGCAATCTGCTGGTCATGGTCCTCACCCGCTCCCTGCCGGTGAAAATCATTTTGATGACCGCCGGGGTTCTGGTGCTGCCGTTGCTGGTCAGTCGCTTGGCCAACAAAAAGCTGTTTTTATTGTTCCCTCTGAGTCTACTGGGTGTAGCTGTGATGCCCGCCGATCTGTTCCGCCAAACGGTGGTGTGGGCCAGCGGTTTTTCCAACTATATGCCGCCTGTGCTGCTCACCTTGTGCTATCTGCTGCTGGTATGGGATCTGTGGGATGACACAGCACCGGTACAAAGCAAATGGGCGCCGTTCTGTGCCTTGCTCATCGGCGGGTGCGGTGCGCTGTTTATGGAGCATGTGACCCTATACAACCTGGCGCTGGCAGTGGCGGTGCTGATCTTTTCCAAGGTCAAGCACCACAAGACCTATGCCACCCACTGGTGCTTCCTGGCCGGCGCTGTCATCGGTGCCGGAATTATGTTTACCAACAGCGCCTATGGCTTTATTTCTTCCGGTAAAGACCAATTCACCTATCGCTCCATGGCGGTAGGCGGCACCGTACAGCGGTATTTTGACACCATCGGCGGCAATATCATTCGTATTTCCAACTACCTGACCGAGTGCAACGCTCTGATGAATGTGCTGCTGGCTGCGCTGTTTTGCATTGTGCTGCACCGCCTGTTTAAGAAGGGCGGCGTCACCAAGGGGCGCCGGGTGTGGCTCATCGTCAGTGCAGGAATATTGGTAGCCTATGCTGCTTATAGCTGCGTGCTTACCGTATGGGCCAAGATCGCAGGCACCAATGTCGCCCGGGATGCCATCGACCCTGCGTGGCGCTTTACCTTTACACTGTTGTTTTCCATTGCACTACTGCTGTGCATTCTCTTAGGCATCCAAAGCCGTCGCCGCAAGGGGCAGATGCTCTTTGCGCTGGTCAGCGTGTATGTGTTCTGCACACCACTGTTTATCGTAACCCCCCTGACCGCTCGCTGCTTTCTCCCCTGCTACGCCATGTTTATGCTGCTGGCAGCGCTGCTGTTTGACCTGATCTATCGAGATACTGCTAACAAGACAAGGGCCACCCGCACCGCAGGCGCCGTATTTGCCGCCTGTCTGATTGCGCTGGGCGTGTTCTATGCCACCGTCTTTGTTCAGATTAAGGACTATTCCGTCGGTCGAGAGGCCTATGTGCAGGCACAGATTGACCGGGGCGAAAAAAAGATTTACCTGCCCATGTACCCGGCCTATACCGGCGATTATATTCGAGGCAGCACCCCCAAGGACGGCTCGGTTTGGGAGGAGCGGTACAAAATGTTCTACCACATTGACCCGGACATTGACCTGGTCACCGTTGGCCCCAACACGCCCCAAGCCAAAGCAGTCCTGGCACAAGATAAATAAACTCCGTTTGACGGGTTTTATACCCACATTGAACCGCCAAATCCATAGAAAAAACGCATCCTGTAATTAGGATGCGTTTTTGTTTTGCTTATTTGCATGCAGCGCAGAAGTTACACATTGATCTCCACATCTACGCCCAGCAGGTCTTTTTCCTTAGTCAGAATGGGACTCACCACTTCGTTTAAGAAGTCAGCGGTCTGCTCCGGAGCACGGCCCACAAAGTTCTCCGGCTTCAAAATTGCCAAAATTTCCTCCTTGGTGGTCATAAAGGCCGGATCCGCAGCAATGCGATCCACCAGATCGTTCTTGCCGCCCTCAACCTTCACCACCGCACCGGCGGCCATGGAGTGCTGGCGAATTTTCTCGTGCAGCTCCTGACGGTCTCCGCCTTTCTTCACCGCGTCCATCATAATATTCTCGGTCGCCATAAAGGGCAGTTCACTCATCAGGCGGGCGTGGATCACCTTGGGATACACCACCAACCCGGAGGTCACATTGATATACAGGTCCAAAATTCCATCCGTAGCCAGGAATGCCTCAGCCACGCTGACCCGCTTGTTGGCGGAGTCGTCCAATGTGCGTTCAAACCACTGGGCAGAGGCTGTCCATGCCGGGTTCAAGGCGTCGATCATCACATAGCGGGACAGAGAAGCGATCCGCTCACTGCGCATAGGATTGCGCTTATAAGCCATGGCGGAGGAACCGATCTGATTCTTCTCAAAGGGCTCCTCGATCTCTTTCAGATTTTGCAGCAGCCGCAGGTCGTTGGAAAACTTGCAGCAGCTCTGAGCGATCAGCCCCAGGCAGTTGCACACAATGGTGTCCAGCTTGCGGGCATAGGTTTGGCCGCTGACCGGGAAGCAGGCCTTGAAGCCCATCTTCTCTGCGATCTTACGATCCAGTGCCTTGCACTTCTCGTGGTCGCCGTCAAACAGCTCCAGAAAACTGGCCTGGGTGCCGGTGGTGCCCTTAGAGCCCAGCAGCATCAAGGTGTCCAGCACATGGCACACCTCTTCATAATCCATGACCAGATCCATCAGCCACAAAGTGGCACGCTTGCCCACGGTGGTGGGCTGGGCAGGCTGGAAGTGGGTAAAGCCCAGGCAGGGCATATCCTTATACTGGTCGGCAAACTTGGCCACACTGGCAATGGCATTCACCAGCTTTTTCTTGATCAGCAGCAAGGCCTCCCGCATGGTGATCACATCTGTATTATCGCCCACGTAGCAAGAGGTGGCGCCCAAGTGGATAATGGGCTTAGCCGTGGGGCACTGCACCCCATAGGCGTATACATGGCTCATTACATCATGGCGCACCTGCTTCTCCCGTTCCCGAGCCACATCGTAGTTGATGTCCTCGGCGTGGGCTTTCAGCTCGTCGATCTGTGCCTGGGTCACATTCAGCCCCAGCTCGTGCTCCGCTTCTGCCAGAGCGATCCACAGCTTCCGCCAGGTTTTGAACTTAAAATCCGGGGAATAGATATACTGCATTTCCTTGCTGGCATAGCGCGCGTTAAAGGGAGAATTATAAGTATCTGTCTGCATTAGTCCAGCCCTACTCTCTTCATCATCTCTTTGTATGCGTCCTCAACGCCGCCCAGGTCCCGACGGAAGCGGTCCTTGTCCAGCTTCTCATGGGTCTTAATGTCCCAAAAACGGCAGGTGTCCGGGCTAATCTCGTCTGCCAGCACGATCTGGCCGTCTGCGGTCTTGCCGAACTCCAGCTTAAAGTCAATCAGCTCCACGCCGATGGAGGCAAAGTATTCTTTCAGCACATCGTTCACCTTAAAGGCCATCGCCTTAATGGTGTCCACATCCGCCTGGGTGGCAAAGCCGCAGCTGACTGCGTGGTAGCCGTTGATCAGCGGATCGCCCAGATCGTCATCCTTATAAGAGAACTCAATAGACGGCTGGATAAAGTCCATACCCTCTTCCAGTCCCAGACGCTTGCAGATAGAACCGGCAGCCCGGTTGCGGATAATCACTTCCAACGGCACAATGGTTACTTTCTTCACAGCGGTCTCCCGATCGGAAAGCTCCTCCACAAAGTGGGTGGGCACGCCGTGCTTCTCTAAAAGCTGCATTAAGTAGTTGGACATTTTGTTGTTCACCACGCCCTTACCTACGATGGTGCCCTTCTTCAGGCCGTTAAAGGCGGTGGCATCGTCCTTGTAGTCCACAATCACGATGGTGGGGTCCTCAGTAGCCCATACCTTCTTGGCCTTGCCTTCATAAAGCTGTTCTGTCTTATTCATAACGCATTCTCCTCTGCAAAAAGATTGGTAAATTAAAGGGTGTGTGTTCTTATTTGTTTTGAGCAAAGTAAGCCTTGATCCGCTCTACGGCCTCTACGGTCTTGTCCGCATTGCCGAAAGCAGTGAGCCGGAAAAAGCCCTCACCGGAGGGACCGAAGCCGGAACCGGGGGTGCCCACCACATGGGTCTTGTCCAGCAGCAGATCAAAGAATTCCCAGCTGGTCATGCCTTCCGGCACCTTCAGCCACACATACGGGGAGTTCACCGCGCCGTAGCAAGTAAACCCGGCAGCCTGCATACCCTCAAAGATCACCTGGGCGTTCTTCTGATAATAGGCCAGGGTTTCCTTGATCTCCTTTTGCCCCTGCTCCGTGTAAACCGCTTCGGCCGCCCGCTGGGTAATGTAGCTAACGCCGTTAAACTTGGTGGCCTGGCGGCGTGCCCACATGGGGTTCAGGCTCTTGCCCTCAAACACACAGGCCTTGGGCACCACGGTATAACCGCAGCGCACGCCGGTAAAGCCGGCAGTCTTGGAGAAAGAACGCAGCTCAATGGCGCACTTCTCGGCGCCCTCAATCTCATAAATGGAATGGGGCACATCGTCCTCTACAATAAAGGCTTCATAGGCACTGTCAAAGATGATCAAAGCGTCATTGGCCAGCGCATAGTCTACCCACTTTTTCAGCTGCGCTTTGGTGGCGCACATACCGGTGGGGTTGTTGGGAAAGCACAGGTAGATCACATCCGGAGTCTCCTTCGGCAGATCGGGCATAAAGCCGTTCTCCTCTGTGCAGGGCATATAGATAAAGTTGCTGTAAAAGCCGTCGGCGTTCTTGTCACCGCTGCGGCCGTCCATGGTGTTGGCGTCCACATACACCGGGTACACCGGGTCACACACAGCGATCTTGTTGTCTACGCTGAACAGGTCGCCGATATTGCCGCAGTCGGACTTGGCGCCGTCGGACAAAAAGATCTCGTCTTTCTCAATATTGACCCCGCGGGCAGCGTAATCGTGCTGCTGAATGGCGTCCAGGATAAATTCATAACCGTGCTCCGGCGGATAGCCGCGGAAAGTGGCCTCGTTGGCCATCTCGTCCACCGCCTTGTGCATGGCGTCGATCACACTGGGCACCAGCGGACGGGTCACATCGCCGATAGACAGACGGATAATATCTGCCTCCGGGTGCGCCTCCTGGTACTCCCGCTGCTTTCTGGCTACCGTTGAAAACAGATAAGAGCTTTCAATCTTAAAAAAGTTTTGGTTGATCTTCATTATTCTAAAAAACCTCCTGTGTTTTATAGATCTATCTTGCCGCTAAAGACGGTGGTGGCCGGGCCGGTCATCATGACGCTGTCCTCGGCCTTACCACTCCAGCTGATCTGCAAGTCGCCGCCCAGCAGATGAACCGTCACCCGGTGGTCTACATAACCGCCCAGAATTGCTGCTACCGCCGTGGCACAGGCGCCGGTGCCGCAGGCCAAAGTCTCCCCGGAGCCACGCTCCCACACCCGCATTTCAATGTTCTGCCGGTCCTGTACAAAGGCAAACTCTGTGTTGGTCCGATCCGGGAAGCAGGGATGGTGCTCAAACAGCGGTCCTACCTGCTCCAGCGGGAACTCCCGGGGCGAGTGGTCAATAAACACCACCGCGTGAGGGTTGCCCATGGAGACACAAGTCATTTTATACACTGTGTCGTGTACGGTAATAGGTACATCCACCGGCGGTTTGCAGTCCGTCACCACCGGAATGGCCGCCGGATCTAAAATCGGCGCACCCATATCCACACTGGCGCCCACGGCCACGCCGTCCTGCACCTGAATGTCAATGGTCTTAACCGCACCCATGGACGCAATGGTCACGGTGGTCTTGTCCGTCAGCTTGTGGTCGTACACATATTTTGCCACGCAGCGAATCCCGTTGCCGCACATAGCGCCCCGGGAGCCGTCCGCATTGTACATCACCATTTCAAAATCGGCGTTCTGCCCCTTCTCAATGAGAATGATGCCGTCGCCGCCGATGCCAAAGTGCCGGTCGGAGAGCCGCACCGCCAGCTGAGAAGCCAGGTCCCGATCCATGGGCTGCCGGGTGCAGTCAAAGTAAATATAGTCGTTGCCGCAGCCGTGCATCTTGGTAAATTCCATCAGAAAGCCGTCCTTTCGTTAGCGAAAATCGTTGATGATCTTTTGCGCCAGGTCCGTAATCTTCAGCCCGGTGCGCATACTCTCCTTTTGGAGAAAACGGTGGGCCTGCAACTCCGTCATATCCTGGGTGTTCATCAGCACCAGCTTGGCATTAGAGATCAACTCCTCATCCGCCTCGTTTCGGCGGGTAAAGCTGCTTTTGCTGGAGGCCAGCACCGCCACCGTTTGCAAAAACTCCTGCCGATCCAAGGGCAGGGTCAGGGTAATCAGGTTGCCCATATATTCTGTTTTGCCGTTCTTCGACAGTGCCACCACATCAAAGTCCGCAGGCAACTGTTCTGCCAAAGTACCGGCGCCCATATCCCGCAGCAAAGAGGCACAGATGATCACGCCGGCGTCTTTCTCACCGGCAGCGCCCAACGCGCTGGAACCCAGGGCACAAATATGCGACACCCGTAGCCCCTCGCCAACCAGCAAGGCACGCAGGCGCAGTGCCACCTCTTTGTTCGGGTACGCAATAATGATGTCCTTCATCTTCCGCTCCCGTTCCCCCATTAGATAAGAGTTATTATACCATATAAATACGCCTGGGTTCAATACAAAATGTGCACAGTTGCGCCCTGTGGGGACAAAAATTTTTGTCTATTCTTTACAGTCCTAAAGATTTGTAACAATATACACAAAAATGCGACAAATTTTACAAATTCTTGTAACAAACTATACGAAAATCCCTTGATTGACCGGTGCCGATGTGGTAAAATGAGGATGACTACAACCGAACTGAAAAGGGAGATGATAGAATGGAACAACTTAAAGAAGAATATCAGCTGCCGGTCTACCTCTTCCACGAGGGCAAAAACTATGAAGCATACCGTTTCTTCGGTGTTCATAAAATAAAAAAAGGCACCTACGCTTTTCGCGTGTGGGCGCCCCACGCCGTGGGTGTGGCTGTGGCCGGTGACTTTAACGATTGGTCCGAAACAGCCAACCCCATGACCGCCATTGCACCGGAGATCTGGGAAGCGGTGGTGGACGGTGTTTCCAAGTATGACTGCTACAAATACGCCATTCAAACGGCGGACGGTCGCCTGCTGATGAAAGCGGACCCCTACGCCGTGCACCAAGAGACCCGACCGGGCACCGCCTCCAAGGTCTATGACCTGCCCAGCTACAAGTGGACGGACAGCGACTGGTTTGCCCGGCAAAAAGAAGTCTCTGTGCTGGACAAACCGGTGAATATTTATGAAATTCACTTTGGCTCCTGGAAGCAGCACGAGGACGGCACATTTCTTACCTACCGGGAAATGGCAGACACGCTGGTGCCCTATGTAAAGGATATGGGCTACACCCATATTGAGATGATGCCCATTATGGAGTATCCCTTCGACGGCTCCTGGGGCTATCAGGTCACCGGGTACTTTGCCCCCACCTCACGCTATGGGGTACCGGAGGACTTAATGTACTTTATGGACACCTGTCACAAGGCGGGGATCGGCGTGATCCTGGACTGGGTGCCCGCCCACTTTCCCAAGGACGCGCACGGGCTGTACGCATTTGATGGGGACTGCACCTACGAGTACAGCGACCTGAAAAAAGGCGAGCACAAGGAATGGGGCACCCGGGTCTTTGACTACGGCAAAAATGAAGTGCGTTCTTTTCTCATCAGCTCTGCCATGTACTGGGCCGATCTGTTCCACTTTGACGGTATTCGGGTGGACGCAGTGGCCAGTATGCTGTACCTGGATTACGGCAGAGAGCCGGGAGAATGGACCCCCAATAAGGACGGCGGCAACGAGAACTACGAGGCGGTGGACTTCTTCCGCCAGCTGAACAGTGCGGTGCTCACCCGCCACCCGTCCATGATGATGATCGCCGAGGAGTCCACGGCTTGGCCCATGATCACCATGCCCCCGGATGTAGGCGGCCTGGGCTTTAACTTTAAGTGGAATATGGGCTGGATGAACGATATGCTCCGGTATATGAGCCTGGATCCACTGTTTCGCAAGGGCAACCACGACTGCATTACCTTTAGCTTTTTCTACGCTTTTAGCGAAAACTTTGTGCTGCCCATCAGCCACGACGAGGTGGTGCACGGCAAGTGCTCCCTAATCGGCAAAATGCCCGGCGAATACGACGATAAATTCAGCAGTATGCGCCTGTTCTTTGCCTATATGATGGCCCACCCGGGCAAGAAGCTGCTGTTTATGGGCAGCGAATTCGGCCAATTCAAGGAATGGGCGTACAAAGAGGGACTGGACTGGCTGCTGCTGGATTACGAAAAGCACCGCCAGCTACAAGCCTTCTCTAAGGAACTGAACCACTTTTATACCGCTCACCCGGCGCTGTGGCAGATTGATTACAGCTGGGAGGGATTCCAGTGGATCAGCTCCGACGACAACAGCAACTCGGTGATCGCCTTCCGCCGCATAGACCGAGACGGCAAGGATCTGATCACGGTATTTAACTTCACCCCCAACGATCACGAGGACTACCGCATCGGTGTGCCGGAAAAGGGCACTTATAAAGTGGTCATGGACACGGCGCTGAAAAAATACGGCGGCACCAAACCCCGGCTGTGCGGCACCTACAAAACGAAAAAAATACCTATGCACAATATGGAGCAAAGCATCAGCCTGAAACTCAGCGGACTGTCTGCCTTGTATCTTGAAAAAATAAAGTAAGGAGAACCACTATGGCACACAAAACAAATGTTGTTGCAATGCTGCTGGCCGGCGGCCAGGGCAGCAGACTGGGCGTGCTCACCAAAAACATTGCCAAGCCTGCCGTACCCTACGGCGGCAACTACCGCATCATCGACTTTCCGCTATCCAACTGCGTCAACAGCGGTATTTACACTGTTGGCGTACTGACCCAATATCAGCCGCTGGAATTGAACGACTATTTGGGCAACGGTCAGCCCTGGGATCTGGACCGCCAAAACGGCGGCGTACATATTCTCTCCCCTTATGAGGCCATCGGCGGCGCCGAGTGGTATAAGGGCACGGCGAACGCCATTTACCAAAACATCAATTTTATTGAGAAGTACGACCCGGAATATGTAGTGGTGCTCTCCGGTGACCACATCTACAAGATGAACTACGCCAAGATGATCGACTTCCACAAAAAGCACAATGCGGACTGTACCATCGCTGTGCTGGAGGTGCCGTGGGAGGAGGCCTCCCGTTTTGGTATTCTGGCTACCGACGAGGACGACCGTATTTACGAATTTGCCGAGAAGCCGGCCCAGCCCAAGAGCAACAAAGCCTCTATGGGCGTGTATGTATTCAGCTGGAGCAAACTGCGCCAGTACCTGGAGCTGGACGAGGCAGACCCCAACTCTGCCAACGACTTTGGCAAGAATGTGATTCCCGCCATGCTGAACGCCGGCGAGCGGCTGTTTGCCTATCCCTTCTCCGGCTACTGGAAAGATGTGGGTACCATTGACAGTCTGTGGGAGGCCAACCTGGATATTATCAATCCCAATGTAGATCTGGATCTGTCCGACAAAAGCTGGCGCATTTACAGCCGCAACCCTATGGCGCCGCCCCACTATATCGGTAAAAGCGCGGTGGTGGAGAACAGCTCCATCAGCGAGGGCTGCGAGATCGAGGGCAATGTGGATTACAGCGTGGTCTCCTCCAATGTGACCATTGAGGCCGGTGCCGATGTGCGTTACAGCGTGGTGATGCCCGGCGCACATATCGAAAAGGGTGCCAAGGTGTATTATTCCATCGTGGCCGAGAACGCGGTCATTCAGGCGGACGCCAAGGTCGGCGAAATTCCCGAGCAACTGCAAAACCCGGCAGACTGGGGCATTGCCGTTATCGGTGCAGGCGCTACCGTCACCGGCAAGAGGGATATTGCACCCGGTGAAATGATCAAAAGCGGCGAGGAGGTATAAGCATGAACGGAAAATCTGTACTGGGCATTATCTTTGCCAATATTCATGAGGAGGCGCTGGATACCCTAACGGCACAGCGCACCATGGGCTCCGTGCCCTTCTGCTCCCGCTACCGGCTCATTGACTTTCCCCTGTCCAACATGGTGGAGAGCGGCATTACCAAGATCGGCGTGATCACCAACGCCAACTTTCGCTCTCTGATGGATCATGTAGGCACCGGCAAGCCCTGGGATCTGAGCCGTAAGAACGACGGACTGTATCTGCTCCCACCGTTCTCCGTTAACTCCGCTACCATGTGGGGGAACCGAATTGACGCCATTTTCGGCAACATTCACTTTCTGAACCAGTCCAACCAGGACTATGTGCTGATGAGCGACTGCAACCAAGTGCTGAATATGGACTACGAAAAGCTGTTTGACGCCCACGAGCAAAGCGGCGCCGATGTGACCATTGTCGGCGTGCACGGTGAAATGCCCACGCATGTCGGCTCTGTTTTGGTGTTTGACCAGGTGGCAGAGGACGGCCGCATTACCGGCATGAGCCTGTGCCCGGAGGGCCGGGGCGAAGTCTTTTACAGCTGCAACATCGTGCTGATGCAAAAGGCGCTGTTTGAGTCTTTGGTCACTGCCGCCCACAGCAAAAACGAAATTTCTTTCCAGCGCAATGTGCTGCTGAAGAATGTAGATCACTTAAAAATCCACGCTTATGACGCCAGCGACTGCTTTGTGGGCACCATTCAGTCCCTGCAAAGCTATTACGATATCTCCATGCGGGTGCTGGAGAAGGAGAGCCGCCGCCGTTTGTTCAATCCGAACAAGCCCATTTCTACCAAGGAGCGGGACGATATGCCCTCCCTGTACGGCCCGGATTCCGCCACCAAGAACTCTTTGGTGGCCGACGGCTGCATCATTGACGGCACGGTAGAGAACTGCATTATCTTTAAGGGCGTCAAGATCGGCAAGGGCGCCGTGGTCAAAGACTCCATCCTGATGCAGGACACGGTGATCGGCGACAGCGCTAAGGTCAACTGCGTGATCGCAGACAAAGATGTATCCATTAAGCACTCGGTAGAGCTGAGCGGCGCGCCCAACTTCCCGGTGTACCTAAGCAAAAAAACCAGAATTTAAGGAGGCAAATATTATGAAAGTTCTTTTTGTTGCCTCGGAGGCACTGCCGTTTATGGCCTCCGGTGGGCTGGGCGATGTGGCCGGCTCGCTGCCTGCCGCCCTGCGCAAGCGGCTGATCGGCTGCCGGGTCGTTATGCCCCTGTATGACAGCATTCCTCAGGAGCTGAAGGACCAAATGCAGTTCATCACCTCCATCTCCGTGCCGGTGGCCTGGCGCCGCCAGTATTGCGGTATTTTTGAGGCCAAGCACAACGGCGTGATCTACTATCTGCTGGATAACCAGTATTACTTTAAGCGGGACGGTATTTACGGCCATTATGACGATGCAGAGCGCTTTGCGTTCTTTGCCCGTGCGGTACTGGAGATCATTCCCGCCATTGACTGGAAGCCGGACATTATTCACTGCAACGACTGGCAAAGCGCCTTAACGCCCCTGTATTACAGCTGCTATTATGCCAACCGAATGGGGTATGAAAACATTAAAACCGTATTCACCATTCACAACATTCAGTACCAGGGCAAGTACGGCGACGAGCTGCTGGAGGATGTGCTGGGCATCGCCCCGGAGGACAACAATCTAATTCTCTACGACGGACTGGTGAACTTTATGAAGGCGGGCATTGAATGCGCCAATAAAGTAACCACCGTGTCCCCCACCTACGCCAAAGAAATCCTGGATCCCTGGTACAGTTACGGGCTGGATCCCATTTTGAATCAACGCAGCTGGAAGCTGTGCGGCATCTTAAACGGTATTGACACCGAGCTGTACAACCCGGAGACGGATAAAATGATCTGGGCCAATTACAGCAGTGCAAACTTTGCCAACAAGGCCAAGAATAAAGAAGAACTGCAAAAGAAAATGGGCTTGGCCGTGCGGCCGGATGTGCCTGTTATCGGTATCGTTACCCGCCTGGTAGGGCACAAGGGCGTGGACCTAATGCAGGCAGTGCTGGAAAAGAGCCTGTGGGAGCGGGATGTGCAGTATGTGATACTGGGCAGCGGCGAGTGGCAGTATGAGAGCTTCTTCCGTGAGTTGCACGACAAGTACCCGGACAAAGTGGGTCTGACCCTGGGCTTTGTGCCGGATCTGGCACACAAAATCTACGCCGGTGCGGATATGTTCTTAATGCCCAGCAAAAGCGAGCCCTGCGGCCTGTCCCAGATGGTGGCGCTGCGCTACGGCACCGTGCCCATCGTGCGGGAGACCGGCGGGCTGAAAGACTCCATCACCGACAGCGGTGACGGCGAGGGCAACGGCTTTACCTTTAAGACCTATGACGCCTACGATATGCTGGGCGCCATCTACCGAGCAGTGGAAGTCTATAACCAACCCAAGGACTGGAAGGTGCTGGTACAGCGGGCGCTGAACTGCGATATGAGTTGGGGCAAATCTGCCAATGAGTATATCCGTATGTACCGCTCTTTGCTGAAAGACTAAACACAGACAAATAAAAAACGAACACCGCACGGTGTTCGTTTTTTATTTGCCTTATTTTGTTTATTTCGTTTTCACAAAGGGATTAAAATGCTTGCTGCGAATAAACAACGGCACATATTCAATCACTAAGTTTGAATTTTCCAGGCCGTACCATTTGTCCGGCGAGCCTGCCATTTTTCTGATCTTGTACTTTAAGCGCACAGCCAGCTTTTGCAAATGGGATATGTCGCTTTCCGGCGCCAGGGTTTTACGAATGTGATAGAACCGAAAGCTGCCGGTGGTTGCGTTTTCATAAATAGAATATTTCCGCACCTGTTGCGGCAAAGCGCCGGTGGCCACCAGATCTGAAATAATCTGACGCAAATACACATTGACGCGCTGGGGCACCTTAAAGCCTAACCGAATGGTGACAAAAAACACATAGTCGGTGCCATAAGATTCCACCGTATAGTCTGAGGTGAACGGCTCATCCGTCACCTGAATGTGAATAAACCAGTAAGCGGAGGCACGCTTCGGTCCCTTATCTAAGATGGAATATAGAATATCCCGATCCATATACTCCGGATCACTGTTGTTGGTAATATAGACCAAATTCTCACAAATTTGCGGCACAGACGCATCCTGGCGCAAAGCCTGAAGTATCGGCAAGTACTGCCGCATCTTCAACGGCACGCCCTGCATACGCTCCACCTGCGTGCCCAAGTACCAAGACAACATAACAATAAACAGCGCTGCCGCAATCAGCACGGCAAAATAGCCGCCCTTGAAGAACTTGGTTAAACTGGAGACAAAGAAGAACAGCTCTATAAATGCAAACACCAAACCGATAACCACAGCGGCAATCCGGCGTTTCTTTCTCTTAAACAAATAAACCGTCAGCAAAAATGTGGTCATCAACATGGTCACGGTAATGGACAAACCGTAGGCTGCTTCCATATGCGCCGCCGTCCGAAACAGCAAGACCACCGCGCAGCAACCTACCCACATAACGGAATTCACAAGCGGAATATACAACTGCCCTTTTGTTTGAGACGGATATGTAATTTGCATATGCGGCATCAGATCCAGGCGAATCGCCTCTGAAACCAGCGAAAACGAGCCGGTAATCAACGCCTGCGAAGCAATAATGGCAGCAACGGTACTCAAAATAACCGCAAAGGGGCGCCACTGCGGCGGCAGCATTTGAAAGAACGGATTCATACCGTCCATAGCCTGCAGCGCAGCATTGTCTTTGTTTGAAAGGATCCAGGCGCCTTGACCCATATAGTTCAGCAACAAGCACACCTTGATGAACGGCCAGCTGGTATAAATATTCTGCTTCCCTACATGGCCCATATCGGAATATAGCGCTTCTGCACCGGTTGTTGCCAAAAATACGCTGCCCAAAATCATAAAGCCGGCTTTGTTGTAAGGACTAAACAAGATGCGCACCGCATAAATGGGATTCAGCGCCTGCAAAATATACAAGTTACCGCTGATATGCGCCACGCCGGTTATGCCTAAAAACAGAAACCAAACCAACATAATCGGGCCGAATGCTTTGCCCAGCAAACTGGTACCGGCTTTTTGGCAAGCAAACAAAACAGAAATAATAATCAATGTAATCAAGATGACACGATTTTGGTCATTATTCAGCAGTTGGTCAAAAACAGAAATACTGTGCAAGCCCTCAATGGCCGTAGTAATGGTAACGGCCGGCGTGAGCACACCGTCTGCCAGCAGCGCCGCACCGCCTAACATGGCCGGAAGGACTAAGTACTTGCCATAGTTCTTGACCAAGCTGTAAAGTGCAAAAATACCGCCCTCACCATTATTATCCGCCTTCATGGCAACCACCACATACTTCACGGTGGTAATCAGGGTTACTGTCCAAATAATCAAGGATAACGACCCGATGATAAAGGCACGGTTCACCGTTTGCAAACCGCCGTTATTTTCGATAATAGACTTCAGCACATACATAGGCGATGTGCCGATATCGCCATACACAACCCCGATGGTTACCAGCAGCATGGCCGGCGTAACCACTCGCTTTTTCAACGTCTTTTCTCTCATAAAATACACGCTTTCTGCTTCTTAATGCTCACTCTTTTTATTTACATCCACTTTTTGCGCTTAAAGACGGCTACAAGCACGCCAACCACAAGCGCAGAAAGTACAATCACACTGAAATATCCATATTTCCAGGTCAACTCCGGCATATTGCGAAAATTCATGCCGTACCAGCCCACGATCACCGTAAGCGGCAGAAACACCGCTGTCAACACGGTAAACAGCTTCATAGTCTCGTTCAGCTTTAAGTCCAGATAGGCCTGGTAAGCATCTCGCAAATGAACGATACTGTCTCGCAGCAGGTCCACATTCTCCCGCAGACGCACAGCCTTGTCCGTAAAGATCTTAAAGTACCGCAGATCCTCTCGCTCAAAGATCTCGTTCTCGTTCTCCTCCAGCGCCTCGCCGATGTCGATTAGCTGCTCATAGTAGTTGCGCAAGACGGATAGTTCCTTTTTCTTATGCAGCAACTCCATGTTGAAGTCCGAACCGGCCTTATCCTGAAGCACATACTCCTCCATCCGGTTGATCTCAAATTCCGTGTCCTCCAGCGCCTTATTGTCACCGGACACCAAACTTTCCAAGAACGCATAGATCAGCTTTTCCAGCGTAATATTGGCACAACTGAACCGGTGAAGCGCGCTGATAAATTTGTTGCGGGTGGAGCAGTCCGCGTCATTAATATCCACCAGCAGCAAAAAATTCTTTTTAACATAAAAGGCCAGGCAATCCTCCCGGGCACGGGCATTGGCCGCGTCCGTAATCTTTAAGGTGCCAAAGCTGTAATCGTCGTACACCTCAATATTGGAGCGAAAATAGCGGTTCTCCTCCTTGCACTGCTGTACAGTAGAGGGACTAAAACCGAACTTCTCATAATGGGCGTCCAGCTCCGCCAAGGTAATGTATGCCGCACACACCAAATTGGGGTCTCGATCCTGCGGCTCAATGGTGGTCAGTTCGTCGCTGTATTGGTAAAACACTTGCCGTACCTCCCGATTTCCTGCTTCGTACCTATAAGTATATCCACTTTTGCCCAGCAGTCAAGTCAAATAAAGCATTTATGCCAAAATGCCGTAAAGCAGAATTTGGATGAACTGATCGTAACGATGCAAAAGTTCTTGCCGCTCCCGCTCCATTCCGGCCGTATCACCCTCGGCTTTCAAATCCACCACCCGGTGCATATACTTGATCAGCAAGTGGTTATACATGACCCGCATGGTGCTGTAAAGCTCCTCATCAGACACATTCACCCTTTCATGGGCTGTATGAATGATCTCCAGCGTCTTATCCTTCATACATGCATTAAAACGATGACTTTGTTCCGTTAATCGGCTACGCAATGCTTCGTTGGTCAAATGCAGGCAATACCAAATCAGAGACAGCGCTTCCGGGTCATCACACCAAAAATCAATGCGTTCCTTGTAATACGCATGCAAATTGGCAGCAACACCCTGCTCCGGATCCGGCGAAAATGCACATATACCTGCAACCAGTCGATCCACAATGCGTTGCACACAAGCCACAAGCAAATCGTCCTTGGAAGCGTAATAATGGTACAGCTTGCCCTTGGAAATACCATTCTCCCGACACAGTTGGTTCAGATTGGCATTGTCCGGTCCCTGTCGGGCAAAGCTGCGAATCGCCGCTTCTTCAATACATTCTCGACTGCGTCGATTTTTTTCTTCCTGTTTCATAGATTGTCCATTCCTTTATATATTGCATCTCTTCAAGCCGGTCCGCTCTCCGACCGCAAAATCCAAAGCACACATCCTATTATATTGCGTCACAGGATAGCGGCTAATTATTTATAGCATATTTCGTACCTTTTGTCCACTTTTTGCCTCTCCGCGATCCTTTTGCCAACAACATACAGGCTGCGCTTTTTCATAAGGAAGGTTGAAAACGATCTTTCCCTTCGGCGCCATTCGCGGAGGTTCCGGTTCGTTTTTGAATTTCCTGTCATTTCGGAGCTTCGTTTTCTCTATAATCATTGCAAGAACGCAAATATCAGTCCGCTTTTGCGAAAAGCAAAAGCCACCGCCGGCAGATGGCTCTGCCGGCGGTGTTATTTTTATCTTTTATTCTGTTGCTTACACCACAATGCTTAATCGGCAAGCACATACTGCTCAATGGCCTTGGCTACGCCGTCTGCGGTATTGGCCTCTGCCCGGTAGCGGGCGACGGCTTTACATTCCGGCGCGCCGTTCTCCATGGCAAAGGAGTAGTGCGCAAAGGCGAGCATGGGACAGTCGTTGCCTGCGTCGCCAAAGCTCATCACCTGCTCCGGCTCAATCTGCAGTTGCCGGGCAATACCCGCCAACGCCGCACCCTTGTTGGCGCCGGGAGCGGTACACTCCAATTCATTAGGCAGAGAGGAAACCACCTCCAGCCCCTGGCCCTCCAGCACAGACCGCACCCAATCCGTTTGCTCCGGGTTCAGATCATAAACGGCAATACTCTCTGCGCCTTTGTCCGCTTTATCCAGCAGGTTCTCCTCCCGGTGCGCCTTGGCCATATACTGCTCCAAAAACGCCCGGGGCAAACTATCACTGTTGTAATAAGGTAGACGGGCTTCTTCCAAATACATACCGCCGTCCCAATACACATTATAATACAGCGGCTGTGGCGCCAAGGTTTGCAAAATGCGCTGCACTGCCTTTGGTGGGATCAGCTGCTGGCAAATATGGGCATCGTTCTTCCGGTCATACACCGCCGCGCCGTTGGAGTAGATCACATAGTCTACAAAAGGCACCTGCGCCGTTACATGGTCAATAAAATCCAAGGTGCGACCGGTGGCAATCGCCAGGCACACGCCCCGGTCGTGGGCCGCCTGCAACGCCGCCACCGTGCGGGGACTGACGGTCAGGTGGTCACCGGACATTAAGGTGCCGTCTAAGTCTGTGGCAATCAGTTTGATGGACATAAACACGCCTCCGTTCTTCAAATACCGGGCATATTATAGCAAATTCTTCCCCTATGCGCAACGCAAAGCCGGGAAATCCGCAATTTTAGTTGACGAAACAAAGAAATTGTGCTTTAATTAGAGTTTGACAACCGCTGCAAATGCCACGCAGCACCTTTTTCCAACAGATGGAGGGATTCGGTTATGAAACGATGGGGCACCATACTCTGCCTTTGTTTGCTGCCCATGCTGCTGTTCTCTGCCTGCGCAGAGGCCACGGCACAAGTTGATTTTGTTGCCAACAAAGATGTTAAAAAGATCTTTGACGATGTGCACACCGTAGGCTACATTTTGGACGATATTCGTAAGGTGGATTTCTACAAAGAAATGCAGCCCAACGACAGCTACACCAAAAAACAGGTAAAAAGCACTAAGCTGGACACCACCGTAACCAAATATTACAGAAACGAGGATCTGGTGTACGCCGCATACGAAAAAGGCGGCAAGCAGATGACCGAGTGCCACCTGCGCTCCACCCACTCCAACGACCTGACCGTCACCTATACGGACGCGGATGGCAAGCGCACCGGCGTATCCATTCTCTGTGAGGACGATAAGGGCAGCTACTGTGTTACCTTTGACCAAGGGCTGAACACCCAATCTCCCTACGGTGCCGACCGCTTTACCATTTGGATCTCGCCGGAGGCGGACAACGCCACCTTTAACAGCGAATGTACCTACGAGGCGGTCTACGCCGACGGCAAGCTCACCTGCACCCTGGTCAGCGCCAACTACTACGACAAAAAGGGCGGGTTCAAGCACTTTACCCACACCACGGACAAAAACGGCGTAACCCAGGAAAGCAGCCAGCCGATTTACAACAAATCCGACGCGAACGAGGCTATGATCGGCGACAGCGTAGACATTCTGCGCCATGTGGAAAAATGGGACGGCGTAGAGGCTGCCCAGGTGCGTATGGGCACCCACGCCTTCAGCTACACAGAAAAAAAGGACATCACCTATTGGTACATTGACAGCCAAGTGCGCTTTCTCTTTAGAAATAAGGAAAAGGCCGCTGCTTTTAACGCCCGCTACGGCGGCGATGGGGTTAAGGCCTTAAAGCACACGGACGCCCCTTACGCGGTGAACTTCTCCCGGTGTAATTTACAGATCGCCTCCGACTGTACCTTCCCCGGCGACCAGAACCTGGGCGAATTTGCAGTGACGGACTTTAAGAACAATCCATACTACAATGTAACCTTTGACGCAGACGGCGTGCTCACCTCTTTTCAAAAAGTAAAATAACCCTATCGGCTCCCCTTGTATATGCAAGGGGAGTTGTTGCGTTAAAAAGGCATTTAAGCGCGGGCGGATACTATGTACAATCCCTCCATCAACACAACTTGGCTCCCCTTATTTTCTAAGGGGAGCTGGCGCGCTTGCGCGACTGAGGGGATAAAAGCATAAGTAAATCCGCCCACTTTGCATACCCACGATGTAGGGTACGATGCCACATTGCCCCGCAAGCACCGCACAATTTGTCAAAAGAATATACAACCGGTAAAACCCTGTATGCGCCCGGGTATTCAAAAGTTGCGAAAGTATTAAATTTAAGCCCCATCCTTGTAATTACAACGGGGATATAGTATAATATTTCTGCTATAACACCTGACCCTGCGTCAGATAGAAACGGTGTGCAAGTGAAGATTTTAACCATTGGCGATGTAGTCGCCCGGCAAGGCTGTGACTGCCTGCGCCATATACTGCCCGGCTTAAAGCGAGAGCTGGGTGCCAACTTAACCATTGTAAACGGTGAGAACTCCGCCGTCGGCAACGGCATACTGCCCGGCAGCGCCCAGTTTATTTTTGACAGCGGCGCCGATGTGATCACCCTGGGCAACCACGGCCTGCGCCGGCGGGAGATCTACCCGATGCTGGAAGAGAACGAGTTTTTGCTTCGTCCGGCCAACTACCACCCCTCGGCCCCCGGTCGGGGCAGCGTACTGCTGGATATGGGCGCCGCTCAAGTGGGGATCATCAGCCTGCAAGGTACCGCCTTTATGGAGCCCATTGCCAACCCTTTTGACGCGGCGGACCGGGAGGTACACCGCCTGAAAGAAGCGGGAGCGCATATCATTCTCATTGACTTCCATGCCGAGGCCACTGCGGAAAAGCGAGCCCTTGGCTACTATTTAGACGGCCGTGTGTCTGCCCTTTTCGGCACCCACACCCATGTGCAGACGGCAGACGAACAGGTGCTGCCCGGCGGCACCGGCTACATTACGGACCTGGGCATGACCGGGCCTCAGCACAGTGTGCTGGGGGTCAGCCCCCAGGCAGCCATTGAAAAAATGCGCACCGGCCTGCCTGTGCGCTTTACCAACCCGGACGGACCTTGCGTGCTGGAGGGCTGCCTGTTTGATATTGACGAAAAAACCGGCAAGACCCGCAGCTGCACGCGCATTAGGAGGTAACCATGGGCAAGAGGAGTTTTGCTCTTTTGCTGGCACTGGTGCTGACCGCCACCCTCTTCTCGGCGTGCACCAAAGGCACCACCGGCCAAACAGAGACCACCGCAAAGGCACAAACCACCTTTGCTACGGACAATGACAATTTCAAATTAAGCTACACCCAATCGGACAGCCTGGATCCTTTTGCCGCCAAGACCCAAAACAATCAGGTGCTGGCGGACTTGGTGTTTGAGAGTCTGTTTGACCTGGACGGCAGCTATACCGCCCAGCCCAACCTGGCCACCGGCTATGAATTTACAAACAGCACCACCCTCAAGGTGATCGTGCCCAGCGGTCTGACTTTCTCGGACAAATCGGCGCTCACCGTCGCAGATGTGGTATACAGCTTTGAGCAGGCCAAGAACTCCCCCGCCTACGGCAGCGCTCTGCAAGGAATTCGCTCCGCCACGGCAGAGGACAACAACACCGTGGTGTTTACCCTGCGCCACCCCTCCCCTTACGGGCAAAATCTGCTGACCTTCCCCATTGCCAAGGCAAATGCCAAAGGCAAGTATCCCATCGGCAGCGGGCGCTACCGCTACAAATCCACCCAGAACGGTCCGGTGCTGACAGCCAACGTGACCGCCGACTTTAACCCCCACATCACCACCATTCACCTGGTGAACATTGCGGCGGCGGACTCCATTGACAATGCTGTGAATATCGGCAACATCACCTATGCCTATCGGGATTTGTCCGAGAACAGCGCCAAGCGCATGACCGCCACCAAAAAGCAGATTAACCAAAACAACTTGGTGTATATCGGCTTTAACAACCGATCCGGTGCCTTTGCAAACGCCCATTTGCGCAAGGCCGTGAGCCAGGCGGTGGACCGCAACGCGCTGGCTAAGAGCGCCTATGCCGGCTACGCCACCGCTGCCCGCAGCGTATATAACCCCGCCTTCGGATTGGCAGCCAGCACCCGCCTGTTTGCAGAAGCAGCAGACGCGGCAGCCGCCAAGCAGCAGATCGCCCTGTCCAAAGTCAGTGACAGTGCCTTAAAGATCACGCTGCTGGTCAATCAGAACGACAACCGGCTGGCCGCCGCCAATCAGATCAAAACGGCGTTGGAAGCGGCAGGCTTTACCGTACAGCTGCAAGTGAGCAAATTCAGCGACTACAAGGCACGGATTAAAAATTTGAACTATGATCTCTATATCGGCGAGGTCAAGCTGCAAAACGATATGTGCCTTTACCCCTTCTTCAGTACCGACGGCGCTGCCCGCTACGGCATCAGCCAAGACAAGGGCAGTACGGCCGCCCTGTACCGGGACTACACCGCCGGCAAGACGGAGCTGGGCAAATTTATGCTCTCGTTTAGCGAGGAAATGCCATTTGCCCCCCTGTTGTACCGCAAGGGGATGATCTGCTACTCCAAGTCCCTGAGAGGCGATATTCAGGGGCAGTACGGCAACTTCTTTGCCAATATAGAAGACTGGTATTTTGGATAAAAACGCCCCGGCGTTTGCAATAAATCACGGAGGATATATTGATGATTAAATTTGAAAATCCCAACGGATACATTGAGATCACCAACGCCTATTTTGCCACCCTTGTAGGGCGTGCCGCTCAGTCCTGCTTTGGCGTGACCGGTATGGTCAACGGCAGTGCTTACGATTCCATCGTCAGTGCCATTAAGAGCAAGGCCACCGGCGAAAAATTCAACCAAGGCGTGTCCGTCAAGAGCGTGGACGGTCAGTTGCAGATTGAGCTGCACATCTCCGTCTCTTACGGTGTCAACATCACTGCCATTGTGGACAGCATCATCAACAAGGTGCGTTACACGGTGGAGGAAGCCACAGACCTGAAGGTCAACACCGTCAATGTGTATGTGGACGCACTGAACTAACCTTAGAATGGGAGAACATCACATGATGATAACAGGACTTATGTTCCGGGACGGGGTCATCTCCGGCTCAAACAACATTGCCAACAACCGCCAGGCCGTAGACGCACTAAACATTTTTCCCGTGCCGGACGGCGACACCGGCACCAATATGAGTATGACGATCGGCGCTGCCGCCAAGGAAATGGCAGTGCTGCCGGAAAACTGCACGGTGGAGGAAGCCTCTGCCCGCTGTGCCTCTGCCCTGCTGCGGGGCGCCCGGGGCAACTCCGGCGTAATTCTTTCGCTGATCTTCCGCGGCTTTTCCAAGGCGCTGCGTGGCATGGAAGAAGCGGACGGCGCTGCCGTGGCCGCTGCCTTTCGCAAGGGCGTAGACGCAGCCTACAAAGCGGTGATGAAGCCTACGGAGGGCACCATTCTGACGGTGATCCGTAAGGCGGCAGAAGCAGCGGAGCAAATTGCTGCCTCCAACAACGACGCCTGGACCGTGTGCTGTGCAGCCATGGCCGCCGCAGAGGAAGCCCTGGCAAAGACGCCGGAACAGCTGCCGGTGCTGAAAAAGGCCGGCGTGGTAGACGCCGGCGGGCAGGGTCTGGTTCTGATTTTCCAGGGTATGGGCGCCGTGCTTGAAAAGGGTACCGTTGTGCAGCCCATTGCCGGCAGCGCCGTTACCCCGGTACAAGCCCCGGACAAAAGCACCGTGGCCGCCGCCTCCGGTGAAATTGAATTTGGCTACTGCTCGGAATTTTTGATTGAAAAAGACCGCCACGCCCCCCAGCAGGATCCGCTGCGGCTGCGGGCGTACCTGGAGTCCATCGGCGACTGCGTTGTGGTGGTGGACGACAGCGATATTATCAAGGTACATGTGCACTCCAACTGCCCCGGCGATGTGATCCAGGCTGCGCTGAAATACGGCCAGCTGATCAATATTAAGATCGACAATATGCGCTACCAGCACCGCAATGCGGAGGAGGGTGTTAAGCAGGGCGACACACCGCCCCAACCCACCGTAGTGCAACCGGAGAATGACTACGGCTTTGTGGCCGTATGCGCCGGTGATGGACTAAAGGAGCTGTTTACCGACATTGGCGCCGACACAGTTGTCAGCGGCGGGCAGACCATGAACCCGTCCACCGACGATATTTTGAACGCCATTATGGCCACCCCCGCCAAGACGGTATTTGTGCTGCCCAACAATAAAAACATTATTATGGCTGCCGAGCAGGCCATTCCCCTGGCCAAAGACCGTCAGGTGCGGGTACTGCAAACCAAAACCATTCCTCAAGGGATCAGCGCCATGCTGGTGTTTGACGAAACCCAGTCTGCCGACGACAATCAGATGGCCATGATGGACGCCGCCGCCCATGTGGAGACCGGCTCTGTCACCTTTGCCGCCAGAGACAGCGAGCTGGACGGCCGCCCCATTAAGCAAGGGGATATTATGGGTATGTGCGGCAGCAAGATCAAATTCCTGGGCAATGACATTGTAGACATTGCCTTTAAGACCGTTGACAAGCTGTTTAAGCGGGGCGAGCACGCCCTGGTGACCCTGATCTATGGTACAGACGCCACCGAGGAACAGGCCCAGGAATTGGAAACCCGCCTAAGCGAAAAATATGGCAGCGATATGGAAATCAGCATTGTAGACGGCGGACAGCCCATCTACTACTTCCTGCTTTCTGTTGAGTGATATGGACCAGTTTTTAGAACGCGATATTCAATACCTGAAAGGTGTTGGCGACAAAAGAGCCCGGCTTTTTCATAAGCTGGGTCTATTTGTCGTAGGGGATCTGGTGCGCTATTATCCTCGCACCTATGAGGACTGGAGCGTGACCACCCCTGCCGCCCAGGCGCCGGAGGGCACAACCGTTTGCGTGCAGGCCACCATGGTGACCCCCATGCGCACCCACCTGATCCGCAAGGGCATGACCCTCTACAAAGCGGATTTTACCGATGGGGAGACTCTGATCCATGTAACCCTGTTCAACACCAAATTCCTGGCAGAAAAGCTGCGTATGTACCAGGACTACCTGCTGCTGGGCAAGGTAGAGCGCAACTTCACCACCGTGCAGATGAGCGCACCCAAAATTGAACCGCTCACCGCCCGGCGGATCCATCCCATTTACACCCAAACCGGCAGCCTAAATGCAAACCTGATCGCCAAGGCGGTAGACTACGCCTTGGCACACATGGCGCCGCTGCCGGACACCCTGTCCCCCGCCCTGCGGGAAAAATACGGTCTGGAAGACCTGGACACGGCCGTGCGCAACATTCACTTTCCGTCCAATGCAAAAGCGCTGGAAGCGGCCCGGCACCGGCTAATCTTTGAAGAACTGCTGACTCTGACTGTCGGATTGAAAAAACTTAAGGGGCGCAAGCGCACCCCCACCACCCGGGTCATTGAAAAAGACTGCACCGCTGCCTTTGCGGCCCGTCTGCCTTTTACACTGACCGGCGCCCAGAGCCGGGCAGTGGCCCAGTGCATTGCCGACCTGCAAAGCGGCTATCCCATGAACCGACTGCTCCAAGGGGATGTGGGCAGCGGCAAAACCGCCGTGGCCGCCGCTCTGCTGGACACGATGGTGCAAAACGGCTACCAGTGCGCCCTGATGGCGCCTACGGAAATCTTGGCCACCCAGCACTATGCCACACTGCAAAAATTCTTTGCTGGCACAAACACCCGCCTATGCCTGCTCACCGGCGCCTGCACCGCCAAGGAGAAGCGGCAAATTAAGGCAGATCTGCTGGAGGGCAATATACACATTGCGGTAGGCACCCACGCGCTGATTCAAAATGATGTGGAATTCGCCAACCTGGGGCTGGTAATCACCGATGAGCAGCACCGCTTTGGGGTGCAGCAGCGGGCGGATTTGGCCATGAAAGGTGAAGAAGTGCACACCCTGGTAATGAGTGCCACGCCTATTCCCCGCACCCTGGCCATGATGATCTACGGTGATCTGGACATATCCGTACTGGACGAGCTGCCCCCCGGGCGGCAGGAGATCCGCACCGATGTGGTCACCTCCGCCTATCACGCCCGGATCTTTCGCTTTCTGCGGGCGGCGCTGGATCGGGGCGAGCAGGGCTATATCGTCTGCCCGCTGGTAGACGAGGGCGAAAGCGAGATGAAAGCCGCCACCGCCTACGCCGCCCAACTCAGCGAAACGGAGCTGTTTGGCTACAACTTAGGGCTGCTCCACGGCAAAATGACCCCCAAACAAAAGGACGCCGTAATGCAGGCCTTTGCCCGAGGCGATGTGCAGGTACTGGTAGCCACCACAGTGGTGGAAGTGGGCGTAGATGTACCCAACGCCACGGTGATGATCGTGGAGAACGCCGAGCGGTTCGGCCTGTCCCAGCTGCACCAGCTGCGGGGGCGCATTGGCCGCGGCAGCGCCAAAAGCTACTGCATACTGGTCAGCGACGCCAAGGGCGATACGGCCCGCCAGCGGCTGCTGACCATGAAAAAATACAGTGACGGCTTCAAGATTGCCGACGAGGACCTGCGGCTGCGCGGCCCCGGCGACTTCTTTGGCAAGCGGCAGCACGGTCTGCCGGAGCTGCGACTGGCAGATATGGTGGAGGATATGGACAACCTGCGCCTGTGCCGGGACTGTGCAGACACCATTTTGGCCGACGACCCCAATCTGGACAAACCGGAAAATCAGCCCCTGCTGACGGAAACGCAGGATCTGTTCCGCCGTAGCACCACATAAAATTTAGCACAGGGGACGGTTCCCTGTTTTACTAATATTTTCGATATTGTAACTGATTGGTCATGGAATGGTATCATTAGAATTAAACTTAGATGAGGTATGCTACATGAATATTTTATTAACCAATACAACCGTATTCAGTATAAAAGCAACAACAAATAGCCAAGAAATAATTTTATTGCCAAATCAATCGGTAAATACAGATTGTGATCAAAAATCACTAATTAAATTAAGTTTTATAAATACCGATAGATTTGATGCAAAATCAATCGCAAACAATCTAATGCTTAATGTTTCTTGCACTTACAGCATCGAAACCATCAGTGAAAATCAAAATATTCATATTTCAAATAAGATATTTGAACTTGACAGCTCAACGTTGTTGCTTCCATTTGCTTATAGTTATCTAACATTAGATAATGTAAATGCTGTATTGACGAGTTGTATTGCCGATAACGAAAAAGCCATAAAGAAAATGTATTTTGCATTTGCTCTTTTTGGTGAAAACGGATATGATTTTTTATTTAATATTTTTTCCATTGTCTTTCAAATGCGCAGAATAAAAAAACTTTGTGATGTTGAAAAAATAAAGAAATTGATTGAGTAAAATCAAAAAACATAAAACAGGGAACCATCCCCTGTTTTAAGTTAAGTGCCCGAAATAATGATTAATGGGGAGGAATAGAGCTGTGAAAAAAAAGTTTATTTGGATCGTCTTGTTCGTTGCTTTAGTGTTATTGTTTTCCTTTCTGTTCCTATGGCCGATCCAAGGCAGCTTATACTTAAACATGAATGAAGATGATGGCTTAAACAGCAGTGTATATGATCTTAGCACCAATCGGAGTAAAAAGGTCGTTATTGATGATTATAATGAAGTGATAGACTACTATCCTTTGGCCGGTGGATACGCGGCGATCGGTGTGAATTATGTACCGGCTCAGAATGCAGTGGTTGATGGCCTTAAGAGTAAGTACGCTCTGGTCATTCATGAGGGAAAGCGTGACTTTTCTTATCCACTGGCTTCATCAGCCGGAATTATGTGTGTTTATGAAGACACGGTGTATTTCACGATTTATGGCGAGGACGATATTGCCTCATGTTACTACAAGTGCAACTTGTCTGATTTTAGTATTGAAAAATTGCCAGACTCCATTAGTGATATTTGTTCAGACGGCAATACGCTTGTTTATGTTGAAACCCTGCGTGACCATGACCAGGTGATCGTAAAACAAGAGGGTAAAGAAAACGTGGCGTTTTCCACTGATAAAGTCTTATGTGTGGATCTTTTGCAAAGCGATTTAGTCATTTCTTACAAAAATGGCCTGGATGAGAAATGCATATCCTATAATCTCTCTACAGGTAAGAGCACGACGTGTGGCAAAAGAAATGATAAACTGGAGTATGCAGCAACGCTCCATGGGCGTGATTGGTATATTTACAGATATGAATTTCTGCATAATGATTTTGGTACGCCGCGATTGGATATTATCGTTATGCGTAGTGGCCTTCGGGTGAAATTCTTATTCTTGTCACCTACGAAATTAGGTTCGGTTTATCTTTTGCGATGATTAGCATAAAACAGGGTAAAACAGGGAACCATCCCCTGTTTTAGGAGGGGTAATATATTGAGCGAATTTATTAAATATTCCTACAATTATGGTAGCATTGCAAAAAAGATTGTTAATCAATTACTGGAATTAATTGTAAATTTGCATTTTACCGTGTTGGCTTCAATTATGGTGATATGGGCAATTTCTTCATTGCAAAACACACAGGTGCCAATGGTTTTGCAACGAATAATTGGCTTTATATTGATGATTGCACTGATTGCGCTTGCTGTATTCCATATTGTCCTGCCACTGTTGCCTAAGTCCATTCAGCTGACAGATTACTCCATTCGATTAAAAAGATACAATTACCCGCTCTTATTTTCCGCATTGGATTTTCCATCATACGGATTTAATGATTGTATACCGTTATCAAGTATTTGTACGATTGAGCAGTGTTGCGACAAAAGGTTTTCAGACAATTACCGCTATGATTTTGCACCGTCATTTATTTTTTGTACGGATAGAGTTGTAAAAGTTACGACGAAATCAAAAAAAACATACTATTTTCCTGTGGAAGAACCTGACAAATTGATAAAAGAAATTCAAATACGTAGGACATGAAACCGTCCCCTGTTTTATATTAGAGGGTTATATAACAATGCACAGCAAGCGTTATGCTTTTTTTTATGGTAGCCAAGCGAAACGATATTTGGATCGGATCATAACATTATTGGTTTATGTATTATTTTTTCCGGTCGTTGCTCTCATACTTTTTTTACCTCTTGGATATTTGGTGAATGAGTATCAAGAGGGCTCGGTAGATATGATTGTGCGCATATTGATCTATGCTTTTCTTGTATTCTTGTCGGCTTTGTTTATGGCGAGCGTGGTATCTGCACTACTGCCACAATACACAGTCGTTACAGACCATTCGGTACTGATTAAACGCCACAATATTATGTATTACCATCTCAAACGTGGCACCAGTGATTTTATCCCCATACAGCAAATATCAAGTATTCAACCGGCCAAGCCTTGGCGAGGCAAATATGCACCTGTTCCGGCTACTGTATATGCATGGAAATATATGGTCGAGATTCATGCAAATGAGCAAATATATTATGTTCCGGTGGAAGATGTTCATGCATTTATTGATGATGTCAATGCGCGCCGCCAGCTTCACAGAACAGGGTAAAACAGGGAACCGTCCCCTGTTTTATAAGCAAACTGGAGTTTTAATATGATTAAGATATTTCTTATCTTGATACTGTTATCACTATTTTCTCTTCTTGTTGTATTACTTATAAAAGAAGTAAAAGAAAAATCATATTTTTCAGATCATCTTATATCTAAAATAATTGAATTTATCCTTGATGAAGATATAACATTTGGTATATTATTTATGATAATTATTTTGATAATCATCATTATTATTTTTTAAGTAGAACAGGAGACGATTCCTTGTATCGTAAAAGCAAACTGAATTAAAGCCAAGCACAAGCAGCCACCGAATCATCTGAACAAGTCCGTAAAAAATGGACAATAGAAAAAACAGCCTCCTATGGTAGAATTAAAAAAACTACCATAGGAGGTTTTGTTATGCCACGGAAATACAGACATATAAAAGACGATGAGAAAAAGCTGATTGAATATAAAACAGGGAACCGTCCCCTGTTTTAAGTTTGTTGCTTAAAATTTAATTCTTCTGCCAATCAGGCTGTTTTTGTACTGTCTGCACAATCCGGAGCAGTTCACCGATCACTGCCTGCTTTTATACTATAATGCTGTGGTAAAGGTGTAGCCCTGGCTGCGGATACTGTCAATGGCCTGACCTAAAATCTCCGCATTGGTGGGACTGACGGCATGAAGCAGGAAGATGGCGCCCGGGTGGGTGCTCTCTGTCACCTTTTGCAGCGCCGCTGCCGGTTCCGCCACATTTTGGGTATCCCAATCTGCATAGGCAAAGCTCCAAAAGATACTCTTGTAGCCCAGCTCCTGGGCCAGCGCCAGCGTGTCCTCGCTAAACTCCCCCTTGGGAAAGCGAAAGTAAGTCATCTTGTACTGATAATTTTTCTCCATATACCGGTGCAGCACGGTGATCTCCTCTGTGGCTGCCGCGCGGGTCACCTCGTCCATAGTCAGGTGGCGATAGGTGTGGTTGCCCACCACATGCCCCTCGGCAATCATGCGCTTGATCAGCACCGGGTTTTGGCTGGCAAAGTCATAGGTCACAAAGAATATAGCATGGACTTGCTTTTCCTTTAGCGTGTCCAATATCTTGCCGCTGTATCCGTTCTCATACCCCTCGTCAAAGGTCAGGCACAACTGCTTTTTATTGTCCAGCAAGAAGCGAGCGCCCAGCGCGCCAAACTGCTTTTGCAGCCGTTCCGGCTCCTGCGGTCTGGCGTGGTCGGCAATGTTGCCCGGCCCCCACACCACCTTTTCCTTGCTGTAACTGCGGCTGCCCACATTGGTGGGGCGCACGGTGGTATCCGCCGTTTTGGTTGCAGTGGTGGCAGAGGTGGTGCTGGTGCCCGGATCGCCGGTTTGGTTCTCATTCTTTGCATTGCCCCGGCAGCCGGTAAACAGTACAGTGATCAGCGCTAAAGCCAGCAGCAGACTGCTGCATTTTTTGAGCATAAAAAAACTCCCCTTTCAGCAATAGGTTGTGCTGAAAAGGGAGCAAATTCACCTGTTAAATTTTGATTAGCGAAAATTGGCGATGTTTGCAAAAACTGCAAATCATTCGTTAATAATATTCCACCCGGCGCGCAAAATGCCCTCATCCTTGCCAATGCGGTTAAGTACATTCTCAATGGCCTCATCGTTCTTCTTGGCGGCAGACACATAAGCGCGGATTTTGGTATTGCCGTCGTCCGTCTCCGAGGACTCCAAATTGTGCAAAATAATGTCCCGCGCATCCTTCAGAGCACTCATTAAGTGGGCGCGAATGTCCACCTCAAAGTTATCCAAACAGGTCACCGAGATTTTGTACATACACTCATCTTTGGCCCGCTTTTCTTTATCATAGCTGCGCAGCTTGTTAATCTTGTTGCTCAGCGGATGCAGCACCAGGTGCAGCACCACCACAGCCGCTGCCACAATCACCGCATACAGCACCTTGGGCAGGGTGCACAGAATGCCGATGGCCGCCGTGGTCCAAATGGTAGCGGCAGTGGACAGCCCGCGAATGTTGGTACCGTCCCGCAAAATCAAGCCGGCGCCCAAAAAGCCCACACCGCTGACCACCTGGGCAGCCACACGGGTCAGGTCCGTGTTGTCCTGGTGGATCACAAAGGAAAACGCCGTGTAGGCATACGCCCCCACACACACGATCACATTGGTAAGTATACCCGCCTGGTGCTTGGTCCACTGGCGCTCCAGGCCTACAAAGAAGCCCAGAATAATGGCCAGCGCCAGTCGAATGGAAAACCCGGACAACGCCGTAATATCCATCAAATGCGCATAGCGTTCCATTTTAAATTAAGCCTCCGCTTTCTCCTCTGCCTCCTGGGCAGATTTTTGTTTTAAGTAAGCATTGATAAAGCCGTCAATATCCCCGTCCATCACGGCGGTGATATTGCCCATCTCGAACCCGGTACGGTGATCCTTGGCCAGGGTATAGGGCATAAATACATAGGAACGAATTTGGGAGCCCCAGGCAATCTCTTTTTGATCGCCCTTAATGTCCTCAATGCGTTCCAAATTCTCCCGCTCTTTGATCTCCACCAGCTTGGACTTGAGCATACGCATGGCCACTTCCCGGTTTTGGTGCTGGCTGCGCTCAATCTGGCAGCTGACCACGATCCCGGTGGGAATATGGGTCAATCGCACGGCCGAGGAGGTCTTGTTAACCTTTTGGCCGCCGGCACCGGAAGCACGGTACACATCCATTTTGATGTCTTCTTCACGGATCTCCACATTCACATCGTCGTCAATCTCCGGCATCACTTCAACGGACGCAAAGGAGGTATGCCGCCGACCGGAGGAGTCAAAGGGAGACACCCGCACCAAGCGGTGAATACCCATCTCGCCTTTTAAATAACCGTAGGCATTCTCGCCCTCTACTAAAATCGTGGCGCTCTTGATTCCCGCCACATCGCCGTCCAGATAATCCAGCGTAGACACCTTGTAGCCATGGCGCTCGCCCCAGCGGTTGTACATACGAAAGAGCATTTCCGCCCAGTCCTGCGCCTCCGTACCGCCGGCACCGGCGTGAAAGGTCAGCAAGGCGTTTTTGCCGTCAAACTCACCGCTGAGCAGCGTGGACAGGGTCATATCTTCAACGCGCGTTTCAATATCCTTAACAGAGGCGGTGCAGTCATCCAGCAGGGACAGATCGCCCTCCTCGTCCGCCAGTTCAATCATCACCAGCGCGTCCTCATAGTCGCTTTTCAGACTCTCATAGCCGGTGACCTTGGCCTTTAAGGAACCGATCTTTTGCATCACCTTTTGGCTGTTCTCCATATCGTCCCAAAAGTCCGGGGCGGCGCTCTCTTTCTCCAGCACCTCCACCTCGGCCTTTAAGCTGTCAATGGCCAGGGCTTCCTTTAAGTTTTCAATGGGCTTCTCGCTGTCCAGCAGCCGCAGCCGCAGTTCTTCAAATTCTACCATATCAACGCTCCGTGCAGTTCTCTGTATAAATTTATGATTATAACTGTAATATTATATATAAATCTCTGCTGCATTGCAAGGGCTTTGCCGCCGATTTTACACCCGAGCACGGATTTTTGGCGGAATTGACGGTGCTTTCACACTTTGTTTAAGATATTTTAACCAAATCGTTGATTTATTGTGATATTCTAATGTATAATGATAAGAAAGCATATAGATCGAGGTACACAAAATGGCTTTGTATGAAAACAACAGCTGCCCGGTCTGCGGCAAGCAGTTCCAACCGGGTGACGATATTGTTACCTGCCCGGAATGCGGCACACCCCATCACCGGGCGTGCTACCGGGAGCTGGGGCACTGCGCCCACCAGGCACTACACGGTGATGGATATGCCTTTACCCCGGCGGATCCGCCTGCGGAGCAAAAATCAAGTGCGCCTGCCGACGATACCCACACCGCTGCCCCGGAGCAAAAAAAGAAATGCGTGGCCTGCGATGCCGAGCTGGACGGAGACGCCGTCTTTTGCACCCACTGCGGCGCTCGACAACCGGGTGCCGGCGAAAAGTATCGCCCGCCTATCCTGCAGGATACGGCACCGGATCCCAGCCAATACCCGGGCACCATCGAGGGTGAAGCGGCCGCCGATGTGGCGGCAGTGGTACGCACCAACACCGGCTACTTCCTTTCCCGGTTCAAACGGAATAAAAAGGTCGGATGGAACTGGGCGGCCTTTCTCTTTGGCCCCTACTACCTGTTCTTCCGCAAAATGTATAAAGAGGGCACGGCGGCGCTGGCCATTCGCTTTGCCGCGGCACTGATCGTGCAGGGCGCCTACGCCAGCCAATTTGCCAAGCTCACCGACTTTATGAGCACCAACTACACTGCCATTATGCAGGGCAAAATGCAACCGGAGGCAGCGCTTGTGGAGCCCTTATACCCGGCTGTAGCCATCTTGATGGGCGTAGGGCTGGCGATCCACCTGGTGATCGCCCTGTTTGCCAATGGACTGTACCACAGAAAAGTATTTACCGTGCTGCAAACGGTGGATGATCGACTGCAGGACGGCGCCATCTTTCGTCAAGCGCCTATGCTGCCGGAGCAAATGCGTCTGACCCAGGATGAAATGCGCCGCATGTATCTGTCCAAAATGGGCGGCACCAGCGTGTTTGCGCCGATTATGGCGTTTCTAATCTTGGACATGATCTCCGGACTGCTGTCCAGCATATTGTAAAAATACCGAACGAGGAAAAGAAAAATGAAAATTAAAAAAGCAATCATTCCCGCAGCAGGGCTGGGCACGCGCGTGCTCCCCGCTTCCAAGGCCGTGCCCAAGGAAATGCTCAACATTGTGGATAAACCCGCCATTCAGTACATTGTAGAGGAGGCGTTCGCCGCCGGGATCGAGGATGTGCTGATCATCACCAACCGGGGCAAGGGGGTCATTGAGGACCACTTTGACCACGCGGTGGAGCTGGAGCACAAGCTCTCTGGGGATCCAAACAAGGCGGATCTGTACCGAGATGTGCTGCAATGCTCTCAAATGGGCAATATTTATTTTATCCGCCAAAAGGAGACCAAAGGTCTGGGCCACGCGGTGCTGTGCGCCAAGAACTTTGTAGGCAACGAGCCTTTTGCGGTGCTGTATGGGGACGATGTAATCATCAGCGACGACCCGGTTACCGGCCAGCTTTGCCGCGCCTATGAGAAATACGGCAAGGGCGCTGTTGGCGTAAAGGAAGTGCCCACGGCGGATATTACCAAATACTGCTCCCTGGCGGTTGCGCCGCTGGAGGGCAACTGCTTTACCTGCACGGATATGATCGAAAAGCCCCGGCCGGAGCAGGTAATGAGCAACTACTCCATTCTGGGCCGGGTGGTGCTGCCCCCCTCTATTTTTGAGATTTTGGAGCACACCCCCAACGGCGCCGGCGGCGAATTGCAGTTGACGGACGCCATGCGCACCCTGGCGCGGCAAGAGGGCGTAGTGGCTGTGGACTACAACGGCACCCGCTACGATATGGGCAACAAATTCGGCATTTTGCAGGCCAATATTGAGGTGGGTCTGCAGCACCCGGAGACCGGTGCCCGCCTGAAAGAATACATCAAGAACTTAGCAAAGGAACTTTAATACTTATGATCAAACTGGAACGCACTTCCGTCACCAATTTTGACAATGCCATGCGCGGTGCCCGCAATCCCATGAACTCCTGGGGTCGTTACGACTCCTACTATGACGAAGACGGCAACTTTGTCTTTGGTCCCAACGATCTGAGCCTGGCCAAGCGCCTGTGCAAGGCCGGCACCGACCACCGCAAATTCATTCGTATGATCTTCGTCACCGTGGATGTAACCGCCCCCATGTACTGGTGGAAAGAGTATGACACCTACAAGGTGGGTACCGTTGCCAATTCCACCTCTACCATGCACAAGATTGCCTCCAAGCCCTTTGAGCTGGCGGATTTCTCCGTAGATCACATGGATCAGCGGGGGCTGGACGCAATGGAAAAGGTAATCCACACCCTGGAGCAACTGCGCCTGGAATACCTGGAGACCAAGGACAAACAGACCTGGTACACCATGATCCAGCTGCTACCCAGCTCCTATAACCAAATGCGCACCTGTACGCTAAACTATGAGACCTTAGCCAATATTTATTTTGCCCGCCGCAGCCATAAGCTGGATGAGTGGCACACCTATTGCGACTGGGCGTTGGAACTGCCTTACTTTAAGACCCTGATCGCAGATACAAAGGACTGACAACACCATGAACCAACAATACGATCCGTTCGGCAGACCCACAAACGGCGCTGTGCCGCCCAATAACGGTCAAACGCCGCCCGGTCAAAGCCCCTACAATAACTATAACAATCCCGGCGGTTATCCGCCCCCGGGCACCGGCTATCGACCGCCGTACGGCACCTATGGGCAGGACCCTCGGCAGGCTGCCTACTTTCAGCGGGAGAGCCGGCGTCGCCTGGCGCTGCGCGCCCAAAAGCAGGAATTGCGCCGCTTTGGCAACTGCATTGGATTGGCGATTTTAGCCTACTTCATTTTACAACTGCTGTTTTCCCAGCTGCTATCTGTATTGCACCTGAAGGATATCTATGAAAGCTCAACGGTTTTTCAAAGCTGCTTTAGCCTGCTGTTCATCTCCGTTTGCAGCGTGGCGGTTCCCTTTGGCGTAATGGCACTGATCAACCGCCGCCACTACACCGGTCCGGTGATCCCCACCCACTCCATGCGCACCGGTCAAATGGCGTTATGGGTCAGTTTTGGTATGCTGTGTTGCGTGGGTGCCAACTTTGCGGTTACCTTTGGAGTGATCCCGCTGTTTAAGGCCTTTGGCTATGGGCTGACCTCCAACAGCGCCGGCGATCCCAACTCCGTTTTTGCCTGCGTGATCGCCTTAATCGGCACGGCCATCGTACCGGCTATTTGCGAGGAATTCGCCATGCGATGCTGCTGCGTGCAATTGCTGCGCAAATACGGCAATGGCTTTGCGGTGCTGAGCATCAGCATTGTATTCGGCCTGCTCCATGGCAATGTGATTCAATTTGTCTTTGCCTTTTTGGTGGGTCTGATTTTAGGCTATATCACCGTCAAAACCGACAGCGTAGTGCCTGCGATCCTGGTGCACGCACTAAATAACGGTATGTCCGTGATCGCCGGCATTGTGCGCTACGCTGCCACCGACACGGCCGCCGACTCCGTCACCGTGGGTATGTATGTGTTTTGGCTGCTGGTAGGCGCTGCCGCCACCATTTACCTACTGGTAAAAAAGCAGCTGTACACCCCAAAAGCCCAAGTGGCACCGAACCCGGAAGCCCCAACCTTTGGCCAGTGCATGGGCGCGTTTTTTGGCACCCCGGGTATGATCGTATCCTTTATTCCGCTGGTGGTATTGACCATCTTTTCCATTCAAAAGCTGTGATTTTATGACAACGGATCAACAATTTATGTCCCGGGCGCTGGAACTGGCCCGGCAGGCCGCGCTGGAGGGTGAAGTACCCGTTGGCGCCGTGGTGGTGCTGGACGGCCGGATCGTTGGCGAGGGACGCAACCGGCGAGAGAAGAGCCGCAACGCCCTGTCCCATGCAGAATTAGAGGCCATTGACGCTGCCTGCAAAGCCTTAAACGGCTGGCGATTGTGGCAATGTGACTTATATGTCACATTGGAACCATGCCCCATGTGCGCCGGTGCCATCATCAATGCCCGCCTGCGCCGGGTGATCTACGGCACCGCGGACCCTAAGGCCGGGTCCTTTGGCTCCGTGATCGACTTTAATTCCCTGCCCTATAACCACAAGCCGGAACTGACCGCAGGTGTGCTGCAAGGGGAATGTGCCGGTGTGCTCAGCGACTTCTTTGCCACCCTCCGGGCTCGCCGCAAAGCAGAGTCCGCAACCAAAACAGAATAATAAAAAAGAACACGGAAGCACCGTTTGGCGCCTCCGTGCCTTTTTTTGCGGCTTACGCCGTCGGGAGCCGCCCTGCACGCGGCTCAGTTCTACATTTGTCCGCTTATTTCATGGACTCTTCGTAGGCCTTGATCATTTTCTTACTATTGCTACCTGCACGGCTCGTAAGGTTTTGAAGGGTTTTAGTGACTGTTGTTCCTGCTTTCAGATGTATCTCAAAGCGTGTTATTTCCTCGTCGGGATAGACTGTAATATCGCTTATATATCGGTCAATAAATGCTCTGTCGATTTCCTCACCGTCAATGTGCTTTTCCGCCGCTTTCAGTATGGCTTTGATTTCTGCAAGCTCTTTTTTCATCTCTCGTTCGGTTTTTGATGTTTTGTTCAGGGCGTTAATTTTTTTCTCAATGTCTTTAATTTCGTTATCGCAGTCGGCAGTCATTCGTATGAATTCGCTGTCGTTCATTCTTCCGTCAGCGTTGTATTGCAATAACTTCGCTTTCATTTTCTGCCGTGTGATAAGCTCTTGATTCAGCCTGTTCAGTTCGTCTTTGTTTTCGTTTGTGTCAAGAACTTCGGACACAAGTTTAAGCACACACGCCGAGAGTTCCTCAATATGCTGTTGTCCCGATTTGAAAATATCTTCGATAATCGGCTTGATTTCGTTTTCATAAATCGCTCGGCTCGGACAGCTTGATGCACCGTTTTTTATCTTGCCCGAGCATACCCACTTTGAGATTTTTTCTCCGCCCTTGCTTACTGCGTCCTTGCGATAGTAGGGCATACCGCAGTGCGCACATATCAGTTTGCCTGTCAGCAAGTTTTGATGCACCGTCTTGTGCTGTGCCGTGATTACATCCTGGCTTCGCATATACAGCACTTCGTTTGCCTTGTTCCACAATTCCTCGCTGACGATTGCCGGTACTGTTTCACCGGTTTCATCTTTATACATAACCCATTCTTCCTCCGGCAAAAACTTTTGCTTTTTGGTGAACAGGTCAGTAATTCGCACCTTGTTTCCGGCATAGTAGCCCTTGTATTTCGGGTTGCGTATGATGTTGCTCATCGTTGAGTGGGATAACATTTTACCTTTTGAATTTCGTATTCCTTTTTGGTAAAAATGCTTTTCCATTTGCTTCATACTGAATTTTCCCGTGGCATACATTTCAAACAGTTCTCGCACAAAGTCGGCTTGCGTTTCGTCAATCATCAGTTTGCCGTCTTTTTTGATGTAGCCGTACATATTGTTTGTGCCGAGTACAGTCCCTTTTTTGATAGCCTGTTGATGACCGAATCGCACACGAGTAGAGATTTTTCTGGACTCGTCTTGCGCCATTGATGACATAATCGTCAGCCTTAATTCGCTGTCCTCATCAAGCGTGTTTATGTTATCGTTTTGAAAATACACAGCCACACCGCTTGATAAAAGTTCACGGGTAAAGCGAATACTGTCCAGCGTGTTACGGGCAAATCTCGACACCTCTTTGGTTACAATTAGGTCAAACATTCCTGCCTTAGCATCTTCAATCATTTCGTTGAATCGCTCACGCTTTGCGGTCGATACGCCCGATATGCCCTCGTCAACATAGCCGTCAACATATTCCCAATTCGGATTTTTTCTGATGAAATCGGTGTAATATGTTATTTGGTTATCAAGTGAATTTAACTGAACATTAAAATCCGTGCTGACACGAGCGTAAAATGTCACTCGCAACGGAAGGTTCATAAAGTTGATATTTTCTTTTCTGATTCTCTCACGAGTTGAATATATATCCATATTTTTACTCCTTTCCAAGCAGACAATATCACAAATAATTTCTATTATCCAGCTTTATTTTACAGTATTTCACCCCTGCGTTCATTAGGGGATTGATACCTGTTTTGGTAATGTTTTACAGAGCTTTTCAGTTTATTTTTCCGTATCTGCGATTGACTTCCACGCTGATTTTTCCCATCAATTTGCGATAGGTTTTGTCGTCAATGGCATTTTGATTCAGTAGGGTATTTGCAAAATGCTGCATCCAAAGCTCCGTGCTGATTCTCTCATCGGCAATGTTTTGTGTATTGATTTTCAGCTCACTCCCGCTTGATTTTTCAATACTATTATTGCCTGATGCTTTAGAATTTATTTCCTTTGCTGCCATAAGGCAACACGCTTACTATGATTTTATATCTGCCTCCTTTAATTTGATATGCCTTTCATTGTGAATTTGTAGTTCATATTAACCTCCTATTTTGCTCACAGGCTTGCACAAATCTCCTGTAGGCTGTTTTTAGTTTTAGTCCGACGAGTTACTCTGTTTTAGATTGAACCCGTCAATTTTTGCTTACAGCGTTGCCTAATTTTTCAAAAATAGGTTTATCATACCGCAACACTTAAGTGAATACGCAAAAACCTTGATTTTCTGCGAAAAACAGCCTCAACTGCATACGAATTTGAAATCATACGCAAAAGTATTACGATTTGAAAAGCCGACAGGCTTTGCCGGACGGCGTTTTCGGGCTTTTCAAAGCCCGAAAATCATACCCCTTTATCCTGCTTTAAAATCGACGGCTTGAAATTCGCTTCAAAATCCACTCAAAAGCCATCAATTTTCGTTTCAAAAATCATAAAATTTCCAAATCAAAGCCTTTCATATTCTTTGCCGATAAACCCTAAAGCACGGTGCACTAAATCTTGTTGACCGTGTATAGATTGCTCTTTTGCTCGCCGCCGATAAACCGCTTTGAGATCGTTATGTACCCACCGCTTTCAAGCGAATGCAAAACTTTTCTGCAAGTGGAAGCACACATCGAACAGCTTTTTGCAATCATCGGCACCGACCAAAAACTTTGTCCTGTCGAGTCCTTTGCACGAACAAGAAAAGAATAAACAATGAACTCGTTGGGCGATAACCGTTCATCAAAAATCCTGTTCGGCAAAAGAAAATATTGACCGCTGCAATTTTTACGCATACGAAACCCTCCTTCCAAATTATTCGAGAGAATATTTTGCTAAGTGAAAACCAAAAAGAAAAAGTGCTTAGAAAAAAACTCCCTCTAATATACAGAGAAAAATCCCCGTTTTGTTCGGGTGTTTTGCAAAAATTTTTACACCTTGTTTACATTTAATTTCACGATAGCAAAAAAATACCCCTCTATAATACGGAGAAAAATTCAAGTTTTGTTGATGTGTTTTCAGAAAAAATTTATAAATTATCTTCACACAAAAAGAGGTTCGCCCCATTTGTAGGGCAAACCTCAGCTTTTATATTGTTTATCCATCAAAATTGCAAAGGGAAATATAGAAAATCGTACTTGCAATGTCGCTTTATTCAAGATGAAATACCGTCCGTAAGCTTTACAATTACCTTGCCTATGTAGACTAACGAGCAAAAAATTCTTGGAACAGATAGTAAAATCACTTGCTGAGCAAGAGCAAGTTACAGAAAAGCTTAAAGCAACCGATATGATGTTGTGAGTAAAAAAGATGAATAGCATTCACAACCGAGTAGCAGAAATCATTAATAAACAAGTGATTTATAGAAGAGAAAAAGCCACAACTTACAGAGAAAATTCCGTAGGCTGTGCTTAAATTTATTCGTTTTATTAAATTTATAATCTTAACGAGCAGTCCGTTTGGCTATCCAAACGGTAATTTTTTCAATAAAGACACCCTAAGACCTGATGAAACAGCCGATAATTTGCCTTATGAGAAAGTAGGCAATAACGACCCTGTGTGCATTGCCAACGAAGTGCCTTTTGATATTCCGGATAGTTGGGAATGGGTGAGATTAAAGGATATTGCATATGTAAATGGTGGATTTGCTTTCAAGAGTACCAATTTTACAGATACAGGGATCCGTGTAATAAGAATTTCAGATTTTAATGAAACTGGATTTATAAACAATAAAATTGTACGACATTTTTTTGATTCTTCCCTTGAGCAATTTTTATTGGAAGAAAAAAATATTCTACTGTGTATGACTGGTGGAACAGTTGGCAAAAGTTTGTTTGTTACAAAAATGAATGAACCAATGGTGACAAATCAACGAGTTGCAACAATAAAAATTTTTGGTGCATTAGAAGAATATGTTAATTTAGTTATACTTTCACCTATTACACAGAAGGTCATTAATAATAGCAAAAATTCTACAAACGATAATATTTCAATGGATACAATTAACAATCTCTTTGTACCTATACCACCACATTTGGAACAAATTCAAATTGTAAATAAATTCAAATATATCGAAGAATTTATACAGAAATATAATGCTATAGAAGAGCGGCTTAAATATCTTAACAATTCATTTCCTGATTTGCTTAAAAAATCAATACTACAAGAAGCAGTACAAGGAAAGCTCGTACCTCAAGACCCAAATGACGAACCTGCTTCTGTATTACTTGAACGCATAAGAGCCGAAAAACAAGCACTTGTCAAAGCAGGTAAAATCAAAAAAGATAAGCACGAATCCGTCATTTTCAGAAGGGATAATTCTCATTATGAAAAGCGTGGAGCTGAGGAAGTTTGTATTGATGATGAATTGCCTTTTGAAATACCAGAAAACTGGTGTTGGGCAAGGATGGGAAGTTGTCTGGACGTTCGTGATGGAACACACGACACCCCTAAGTATGTTCTTGAAGGTATCCCTCTTGTAACAAGCAAAAATCTATGCAATGGAAAAATTGATTTTTCAACTGCAAAATTTATAAGCAGAGAAGATCACCTTGCAATTTCTCTGCGTTCAAAGGTTGATGCCGGAGATATAATGTATGCCATGATTGGAAGCATCGGAAATCCAGTACTTTACAATGGGAATGCTGAATTTAGTATCAAAAACATGGCTCTGTTCAAGAAAATAGCCAATGGATTAGATATGGAATATGTATATTGGTTCCTTTATTTGTCACAAGAAACCATGAAGAAATTTGCTTCTGGTGGTGTAAAGGCATTTGTCTCGTTAGGATATCTACGTAATTATTGGATTCCAGTTCCACCTATTCAAGAACAGCACAGGATTGTTACCGCCATAAAGCAAATACTGCCTAAAATCAGCACTTTGTAAAGTTCTCATTATGAGAAGTTAAACGGAATTGAGCGTTGTATAGACGATGAAATCCCATTTGAGATTCCTAATAATTGGGAATGGATAACACTAAAAATGGTTGCGATTAGTAGCTTGGGAAAAACTCTTGATAAAGCTAAAAATCAAGGAGAATTTAAACCTTATTTGTGTAGTATCAATGTATATTGGAGTGGGATTAATTTATCTACTGTAAAAGAAGCTCGTTTTGAAAAGGATGAACTTTCAAAATATTGTCTTAAAGAAGGAGATCTTTTAATTTGCGAAGGAGGAGATGTTGGTCGTTCAGCAATTTGGAGGGACAATAGAGAAATGTATTATCAAAATGCTCTACATAGGGTCAGATTTTTTGGTGGAATAAGCCCAGACTATTTTCATATGATTCTAGAGTGTTATAAAAACAATAAAATTCTTGAAGAAAATAGCAAAGGAATGACAATAAAACATTTGGTTCAATCGTCCTTAAATTCAATTTATTTTCCATTGCCACCCCTCAAAGAACAGCACCGAATTGTAGCTACATATAGATCCATATTGCCTGCACTTGAGCAGTTGTAAAATTACCTCTGTTATAATCATAGTGAAAGGAGGTCTTTCGCTATGATAGATAAAGAAAAATTTGAAAGACACTTGAGATGTACTAACCTCTCTGAAAACACGATTTCATCATATTTGTTTGCGGTTAAGCAATACAGTGAACAATATGGCGAAGTCACAAAGAAAAATTTGCGTGAGTATAAGGTTTGGCTTATAGAAAGCTATAAGCCTAAAACAGTAAATTTGCGATTACGAGCAATTAACTGTTACCTTGAAAGCATAGGAAAAGAAAAATGGAAATTGCCGTTTGTTCGAGTACAGCAAAAAGCATTTCTTGAAAATGTAATAAGCGAAGCTGATTATGAGTATTTCAAAGCTTGTCTCAAAAACGAAGATGAAATGTTTTGGTATTTTGTTATTCGATTTTTAGCTGCCACCGGTGCAAGGGTAAGCGAATTGATACAGATTAAGGTTGAACATATAAAGCTCGGGCATCTCGATTTATATTCAAAAGGCGGTAAACTTAGAAGAATATATATTCCAAACTCTTTACAAGAAGAAGCCCTTTCTTGGTTGGCAGAAAACCACCGTGAAAGCGGCTTCATTTTTTTGAATAAATATGGCGATAGGATTACTACTCGTGGTATTTCGGGACAATTAAAAAAATATGCAATAAAGTATGGAATAAACCCTGCCGTGGTTTATCCTCATTCATTTCGTCACAGATTTGCGAAAAGCTTTCTTGAACGATGTAATGATATAGCTTTTCTTGCTGACCTTATGGGACACGAAAGCATTGAAACAACCCGTATTTATCTTAGAAAAACTGCAACCGAGCAAAGAGAAATAGTCGATAGAATAGTGAATTGGTAAAGAAAAGGCATGCACCTCAATTTTGAAGTGTATGCCTAAAATTATAGATTTTCACAAAACGGTAGTAATGCTTCTATTTTTTCCACAATTTTGTGTTGCTCATTTGACGGTGGCAAAGGAAATAATAACTGATGAATTGCATTTGACGACAATCCCTGTATTCCTATACCTTTTCCACCGATTAAGCCCATATGTTTATAAAGATAAAAAATATAATAGTAAAATTTTACATTAACTGGAATATAAGAACGCAATCTATGAATGTGGTTTTGAATTCTCATAGGAAAATCATAATTCCATATTGCTGCTCTACCAATATCTCCGCCCTCACAAACTAACAGATCACCTTTGATAACCGTACATTTCTCAACTTCTGCGTCAGTGAAAGGCATTTCTTTTAATCTATCAAGTACAAATTTATCCCAATACAAATTTGATGTTGTGATATATGTTAGTTTTGTGCCAATTTTATTTGATGAATTCAATGCCTTGCCGGTATTGTGTTGAAACAAGGTTCCAAGCCTAACCCAACACCAATTATCAGGAATATCAAACTGTATTTCATCGTCTATACAACGTTCAATTCCGTTCAACTTCTCATAATGAGAATTATCCCTTCTGAAAATGACAGATTCGTTCTTATCTTTTTTGATTTTACCTGCTTTAATAAGTGCTTGTTTTTCGGCTCTTATGCGTTCAAGCAATACGGAAGCAGGTTCGTCATTTGGGTCTTGTGGTACGAGCTTTCCTTGTACTGCTTCTTGCAAAATAGATTTTTTTAATAATTCAGGAAAAGATACATTTAAGATGTCAAGTTTGTTTTCAAATACGCCGTAATTATCAATAAACGGTGTTAAAGTATTATATTGTTCAACAATGCGAATTTGTTCTTCATAAGGCGGTAATGGGAAAAGGAGAGAAAAAAATATATTTTTATTTAGATGTGGAATAGCGGCTCCAACTTTATTTTGTCTTAAAAATTGTTTTCGTAACAATATAAAAAGTAATAGATAGTCCGTATATACTTCTGATGTAGAATAAAGAACTTTAAAGGTGCTTCCCAAATACCCGCTCTCTGATAAAGTGAATACTTCACCTGAGTTTTCACCATCTACCAAAATTACCTTTGTGTGTTTTTTAACATATTTACCACTTGTTTTTATAGTAGGTGTTGCTCGACCGCGCAAATATTTAGCTTCCAAATACGGATGGCTTTCTCCATTAATTTTTTTGCCATCTAATAATTGAGCAACTACTGATAACCTCACCCATTCCCAACTATCCGGAATATCAAAAGGCACTTCGTTGGCAATGCACACAGGGTCGTTATTGCCTACTTTCTCATAAGGCAAATTATCGGCACCACGAAATATAATTGACGGGTTCTTTTCTTTTTTTATCTTGCCATCTTTAATAAGCTGTTCTTTTTCTTTTCTAATTCTTTCCAACAAAACCGAAGCCGGTTCGTCATTTGGGTCTTGCGGAACAAGTTTGCCCTGAACAGCCATTTGTAATATTGAATTTTTCAGCTGTTGACCGGTCATTTTTTACTATCCTCACTTTCAATTTTAATTTTTGCGTTAATGATTTTACTGATTCTCTTTACAACAAGAAGCAGATTTAGAATTAAAACCACAAAAATGTAGTACGCAATCCCATTTAGTATTTTACCTAACAATCCACAATAAAATGGCATATCGTTAATGATTATCAGGATAATACAATACAGTATAATAAAAACACAAAGAAGGCAACTGTATAAAATAGAATTACACGATTCCCTTACAACCTTGATGATTCTTTTATCTACTGGATTTTCATTATCAGTTTTATAGCTGAAATTAGTTATGATTGCAAGAACTGAAAATAACATTGACAGAATAATACTTAGAACAATCAGAAGGTTATCGTAAAGCACATCGGTTGCATCATATATAAAAGTAACACCTACTGACAATAGTAGCGGATAAACATAAAACACTATATATTGCCGAATGCTTTTATTGAATGCGGCGAAATGATCTTTTACTATTTGTCTTGCATTAAAAAAGTTGTTTGTCTTTTTGAATATTGAAAAAAGCATCAACACAAATGAGACAAATATAAGTGCTATTCCAAAATATTGCATTAATTCACCTCATTCCAAACGAAAAACCATCTTATCTTTATAGGCTTCTGCGACAGAAATCATATGCGTTGTTAGATGTTCCTTTGAATATTTCCCATTGTTAAAAATAGAATCTGGTATTTCTTCAACAACACTAAATCTGTCGATATTATTTGCTCTTACTGTTCTACTTTTTCCAGAGAGTGAAAAAGTTATCCTTATATCTTGATATTTTTCGTCGTTGATTTCAAATATATCATCCTGATTTTTCCCATCCAAGAAATCAAGGAATTTCGTGACCCATTTTTGATGAAGCTTAGGTTTTATGTATGACTTTTCTTCTCGACCCGTTGAAATGAACATACTATCGCTTAAATCAGGACTCACAGAATTCTTAACGAGCGTGACTTTTGTTAAAGATCCATTTTCAATGATCTTTTCCATAAACATTCGAACAGACACACTTCGTGTTTCTAATGTCATATTTTTTTCAGAGAAAAAATCCTTCATTTGTTGCGTAGTAATCGTTTTAATTCCGTAGGTGCTTAGCGTTTGAAAGAGCATTATTCCTTTTTGAACTTGTACTTCATCCGTATCTTTCGGAACATAAATCAAGCAATAAAATTGTTTTATGTCGGCATCATCCCGAGTCCTTTTATACTTTATTTTCCCAGATATCCTATCTGTTATTTCCGATTCTAACCCATATGAGCCGGAATTAACAGCAAATGATGTTGCTCTATATGTTTCAGAGTCGTAATTTTTTATAGTTTCGGGAAGTACCGAAAATAGTTTCATACTACGCTCGTCATCTTTTGTTTTACTGGCATCATTTAAGAAATAATTAAAAAGTTCAAATATGTCCGCATACTCGCTATTGTTTTCTTCATCGTTAATTTTACGATTAAGATCTATAACATTATCATTGCCCCTTGAGAATTTTTTCTTCAAATAAAAGCTACAAACTAAGAGCCCACTACTTATCATCGTTCTTCCTCCGTAATATCAATTCCTAAAATATCTGTAATTTGAGCAAGAATGCGATCAATATCAGCATTAAGGCTTGCTCTTTTTTCTTGATACTGCTGAATAAGTTCCTTAGGCGGTAAGATTTCTTCCTCTTCGTGAGGATAACCGCAAAGGTCAATATTATAATTATAGTCGACAAGTTCTTGTACAGTATATTTTTTTGCTTTGTCAAAACCGTCAATGGTGATTTCTTCTCTACTATTCCACCATTCCATAGCCGGAGCAAAATGTTCCAGTTTCATAGGTTTTGTTTTTGAGAAGTTTTTATAACCGTCCGGCATATCCAAACGATAAAACCAAGTTTCTTCGGTTTTTCCGGTTCTATCAAAGAATAATATATTTGTAGTTATGGATGTATAAGGTGCAAAGACGCTATGAGGCATACGAATAACCGTATGTAAATTAAATTCAGAAAGAAGTTTTTTCTTTATAGCAACTTTTGCATTATCTGTGCCGAAAAGGAAACCATCGGGCAAAATAACGGCGGCACGGCCATTCTTTTTAAGGCGGTACATAATTACAGACATAAACAAATCCGCAGTTTCGCTACTTGCAACATCATCTGGGAAATGTGCTTTAACACCCTCTTTTTCGTGCCCACCGTATGGAGGATTCATCAAGATTACATCAAATTGATCTCTGACGGTATAATCAAGAACGTCACGGTTTAGAGAGTTGCCATGTTCGATTTTAGGAACATCAATACCGTGAAGCAACATGTTGGTTACACAAAGGATGCACGGAAATTGCTTTTTCTCGACACCGTATATAGAATTGTCATATTTTTCTCTATCGCTAACGCTTTTTACTTGTGGCACAAGTTCGTTAAGCCAGCTTGTTAAAAATCCTCCGGTACCACAAGCAAAATCTGCAACAGTTTCGCCGATTTGCGGCTTAATCATTTTAGCCATAAAATCCGTAACTGCTCTCGGAGTATAGAACTCACCGGAAGAGCCGGCACTTTGAAGTTCTTTCAAAATATCCTCATAAATTGAGCCAAATGCGTGGATCTCGTTATTATCATTTAAGTCAAGTTCGTCGATTATATTTATAACTTGTCTTAAAAGAACGCCGTCTTTCATATAGTTATTTACATCTTCAAATGCTGTTTTAACGATAGATTTTTTAATAGGAGTTTCTGCATCAACATCAAGATTTTTAAGAGTAGGAAATAGTGTGTTGTTTACAAAATCAAGAAGCTTATCGCCTGTTAAAGCATTTCCACTTTTGTCATCATAAGCCCAATTGCTCCAACGGCAATTGTCCGGTATAATTGATGTATAATCATCGTCTTCGGCTTCCCAGTCGTCTTCTTTGGCGGCATACACTTTTAAAAAGAGTATCCAAGCCATTTGTTCTATTCTTTGTGCGTCGCCATTGATACCTGCATCATTTCGCATAATATCTCTTATTCTTTTTACAAAATTTGATAAATTGGTCATATTAAGCCACCATATACAATTCGCTTTCTAATTCTTTAATTGCGGATAAATAGTTTTCTTTTCCGCCAAACATTTTCATTATTTTAGCCGGCGTTCCAAACTTTGAAAACGGATCAAGTTTTAAAACAGCATTATTTTCAATATCATAAACACCGTTATCCATATATTTATCAAGCAAAGCCTCTAAAACTTCACGAGCAACGCCGCTGTATTTGCTTAAAAAATCTCTTTTCTTTACATTGTTTGCTCGTTCTTTCCTTGTGAGTGGTTTTTGGTCATACGCCACATGACAAATGAAATCAAAATCATCTACATCGGACATATTTTGCTCTTGCTTTAATTGTTCAAGGTCTATACCTTTATCAAGAAAAACATCACGAATGGCTTGCTTTTTGCTCTCGGTTTGCCACTTATTTATAAAGTTTTCAAGTGAGGCACATTCGCCGAGAACATTTGACTTAGTGTAATCTATTATGCTTTCACTTCGTAGTAGTTTGCCGTTTGCATCATAAACCGATACTATTTTTCCTATAACCTCAACCCTACATCCGTTCTCATCAACAATTGGTTTATGTGTTGGTGAAGGTGGCGGATCAATCGGTTCGGGTGGGTCAATAGGGTCAGGTGTCGGAGGTGTTGTCGGTTTCGGCGGATAATTCGGGTCGATTTCTATCGGTCCATCCCAATCAGGGTCAGCAAATAATCTTGTTACATTTCGGAAATCCATAACAACAAAATGTGTTTTACCGTCTGCTTCTCTAATACGAGTACCTCTGCCTATAATTTGCTTAAACTCCGTCATTGAATTTATCATTTCATCAAGCACAATTAACTTTGTCATTTTGCAATCTGCACCGGTAGATAAAAGCTTAGAAGTTGTGGCAATCACAGGGTATTCTGATGAAACAGATATAAAATGCTTTAATTTGCCTTTTCCGAATACATCTGAACCAGTAATTCGCACAACATAGTCCGGATTTTGCTGAACCATATCTTGGTTGAGTTTAACAAGTTCATTTCGCATACGATCGGCGTGATCTTCATTTGCACAAAATACAATAGTTTTTTGCATTCTATCAGTACTTTTTAGATACTTAGTGATTTCACTTGCAACCTCTTTGGTTCGTCCATCTAACACGATTTTATAATCAAAATCACTGTTAGTATATACTCTGTCTTCAATCAAGGCGCCGGATTTGTCTCTTTGCCCGAAAGTGGGTCTCCAGCCATCACCAATGTTAGTTTTAACATTGATAACTCTAAACGGAGCCAAAAATCCGTCGTTTACGCCCTCCTTAAGGCTGTAAGTATATACAGGTTCACCAAAATATGAAAGATTTGAAACATCTTTTGTTTCTTTTGGCGTTGCAGTCATACCGAGCTGAGTTGCAGATGAAAAATACTCAAGTATTTTATGCCAATTACTTGCTGTTTTCGCCGAACCACGGTGACATTCATCGACTACAACTAAATCGAAAAAGTCTTTATTAAACAGTTGTTCAAATCTACTTACAGTATCGTCATTCTCAACATCTTCTTCATCACCGGCAAGTTGCTGATAAAGAGAAAAGTACACTTCGTGAGAAGTTATTGTAGTCGAATCGTCTTTAGCAAAGTTAATTTTATGTATTGTTTTTTCAAGAGGTTGAAAGTCCTGTGCTATCGACTGATCAACAAGAATATTTCTATCGGCTAAATATAATACTTTCTTTTTTAGTCCTGATTTCAAAAGTCTGTATATTATCTGAAATGCGGTGTATGTTTTACCTGTACCGGTAGCCATTACAAGCAATAAGCGGTTTTGTCCTTTCGCGATTGCTTCAACAGTTCTATTGATTGCAATTCGTTGATAATAACGAGGAGAATATGTTGTCTGACTTGAATAATACGGTTGATTTATAATCGTTTCCTCTGCATCAGATAATCCGGTGCCACCATTGGCTTCCTGTATAGCTCTTGCTGATAATTCTTCTACTGTCGGAAATTCATCAAGCCGAATTTGTCTTTCTGATCCCGTCAAAAAGTCGTGTTCATAAAAGCCATCGCCATTTGAACTATATGCAAAAGGTATATCAAGCATTTTAGCATATTCTATTGCTTGCTGTATGCCGTAGGAGACAGTATGATTATTATCCTTGGCTTCGACAATGGCAATCGGATTGTTTGAGTTAAGATAGAGAATATAGTCTGCTTTTTTTGCAGGTTCTCGTTTTACAACATTACCCTTTAAATTTATCTTTCCGTCAGTAAATTTAACCTGAGTTTCCATTGTGATTTTATCGCTCCAACCTTTTGATTGAATAGCCGGTGTTATAAAATTATATTTTATATCTTCTTCAGTCATTTGCTTTTTATCTAAAATCATACCGATTCTCCTTTGTTTCTGATAATTAAAAGTTATCGGAAGTTAAATTGCAGAGATTGCCAAGCTGCAATCGCATAATAAGCCAAGATTATTATACCATAATCAAAACTAAAATTAAATATATAAAATTATATTGTACAATTTTTATGACAGCACTTACCGCTTATCAATTTTGATATGCGGTTAATTTTAAAACTTTTTTGCCTTATAGGATAGGGCGCGAAACGTCTTTCCCAGTTCAAACAAGTGAAATGAGTTTTTATAATGCCGAGATTATCAAAGAAAGCAAAATAAGAATGGGATTTTTTCATAAATTTTGAAATGGGCAGAAGAACATATTGTATTAAATGCAAAAATAAGTGTAAACAGAGCTACAAGCAAATCATAGCTTTGTGTTCGAAGTACAAAGCCAAAAGAGGTGCTAAAAGCGATAAAAATCGCCGTGAATATGACAATAGCGGTTAATTTAATATAGCGATGCCGATTTTCAATAAAAAACCGATACAAAAGAAAAATTCACTGATTTCAGCACCGAATCAATACAGAATCGTAGATGATACAGTGAATAGATATTTCAAAGTGTCGGATGCCAAAAACTTTGTTTTCTATAAAGTGCCAAAAGCGTTGTTTGAAGAAAAATACAGTTCAGTTTAGACAGATGTAAAAATGCTGTACGTTCTTTTGCTTGACCGAATTTATTTGTACGCAAAAAACGGTTGGATAGATAAACAAGGCACACATTTTAATGCCACGGATAAAGAAAATGTGATTCAACAATTTGAAGAGTCGCTTACAGAATTGAAAACATCATAAAGTAATAAACTTTGCTATATATATTCTTAAGTGAAATTTTATTTTTGTTGTGTTATTGTTGTAGTGAAAACGTTCGTTAGCTTATTTCTTATATTTGAAGTTTATGGCTTAAATCATCTACACTTGTTTTGGTAGTGATTTGCTATTTTGAAAAAGTAAGTATTCTTGATATGTTTTGAAAAAAATATTGGACTTAGTACTAAAATTTATTCGTTTGTCGTTTGCGATGTTGTTTGCAAAATAGAATTATGATATAATGATTATATTAAGAGTTTTACTAACTCGTGCAAGGTCGGGTATGGTGATTTGTGTGCCGTATGGTAATGGCAATAAAACATCTACCGGCTTTTGGGAGGACAGCACACGTCTGCCGGAGTATTACAATGGAACTTATGAATATTTGAAAAGCTTGGGAATTGAAGAAATCTAACGGTTGCTCAAAATCCCTAATTTGCAGAGGTACAATATGAAAATAACATACATTAACCACAGTGGATTTTTGGTTGAAACCGAGAACTGCTACTATGTTTTTGATTACTACAAAGGCGAGATGCCGAGGCTTGACAAAAGCAAGGAAGTTGTCGTCTTTTGCAGTCACTTTCACCAAGATCATTTCAATCCGAAAATCTTTGAAATTC